>ERZ860590.2-NODE-2-length-240049-cov-16.263365_pt1 | contig 240049 bp, 189 predicted proteins | sample MGYA00509975_ERZ860590 | MGnify/ENA primary metagenome ERZ860590 (study PRJEB30046, sample SAMN00715250) | human gut metagenome | study: EMG produced TPA metagenomics assembly of the A metagenome-wide association study of gut microbiota in type 2... | reverse complement strand
TTATAACAGAAAGAAAGACCTTGAGTTCATTATAAACTCTTGGTCTTTCTTTTTTTCGGGACTAATCTTTTTTCACAGCCCCTATTGTCTGAATTAAGCTTAGATTGTTTATGGTTTTGACATGGATAATCTGGGCTTATTTTTAATATATATTGTGGCATTTTCAATATTGATTTTAAATAGTAACGTATATGTGAAAAAAGTGAATAGTTATTATAATATTTTGTTTACATTGAGAATAAATAATGATAGAATGAGTATAATTTAATAATAATATATATAGTTTTTAAGAGGATATATGAATGAAATTAAGCATAAGTAATTTAGCAAAAATAAAACAAGCAGATATTGATATAGATGGAATTACAGTTGTTGCAGGAGAGAATAATACAGGTAAAAGTACAATAGGAAAAGTTTTATTTTCTACATTTAATTCTTTATATAATATTACTGATAAAATTTACAATCAAAGATTGAAAGAAATAGATTCTTCTAACAAAGAAATTTTACAGAATCATATTAAAGTAGACCAATCATATCATTATGTAATAAAGTATATTTTATATGTTGGTAATTGTATTAACAGATATATTAGCAATGCTGATAATCAAAAAAATATGGATTCGAAAGATAAAATAATAACAGATCTGCGTAAAGAGATAGAAAAGAACGATGAGAATGTGCCAGACTATTTCAATGATTATGAAACTACAGTAGAAGAGATTGCCAATAATATTATTAGAGTTATGAATGTATCAGAAGATGTCTTGATGAAAGAGATAATATCTCGTTATTTTAGTGATGTATTTAATGGACAGATTAATTCGCTCTCGATAGTGGATGGAAATGAATTGGCTGAAGTTTTATTGAAGATAAATGATAAACAAAATAGAATATTATTTGGAAATAATGTTTGTGGAATGATTTCGAGAGAGATAAATATACAGCATAAGGCTATTTATATTGATAATCCATTTATTATTGATGGCTTATCAAAAAATCAGAATCCTGATATTATTAATAAATCATTAAAAGATCTTTTAGTTAGAGAAAATGAAAATATACTAGATGACGTTATAGGATCTGTTATAGCAAAGGAAAAGTTGAACACAATAGAGGAACTTTTAGATAAAGTTGTTGATGGTGATATATCTAATAATTCGAGAACAGGAGAGTTGTATTTACAAAACAAAGAATATAAAGAGCCAATAGCATTATCTAACTTATCTACGGGAGTGAAATCATTTGCTGTATTAAAAATGTTGTTAGAAAAAGGCAGTTTATATGAAAAAGATGTTTTGATTTTAGATGAACCAGAGATACATCTTCATCCTCAATGGCAGATAGAGTATGCTGAATTACTAGTTTTATTACAGAAACAGTTCAATCTCTCAGTTATAGTGACAACACATAGTCCTTATTTTGTTGATGCTATTAATTTGTTTTCTTGTAAGTATGAAACGGATAATGCCGTTAATTATTATATGTCTGTAGTTGATTATGATGGTATTAAGATGGAGAAAGTTACTGATAATATAGATAAGATATATAAAAAGATGGCATCGCCTATTGAAGTATTAGACACATTAAGATATGAATTAAATAATAATTAGAATAGTTTATCGAAAATATATAATATATTATTAAAATTTTTAAAAATAATATAAATATTATTTAACACGATATGCTTATATTAAAAAGGATGATGATATGACAGATAAAATATTAAAAGAATTGCCGGAGATATTAGTTGAATATAAATGTGATATTAGAAAGGCATCTAGAGACGATACTAATAAACAGGTTATGACAGAAAGTAAAATAGAAGTTATTGATTTTGATAAAATTCCCAATGTGTATTCAAGGGGAAGAGGTTGGGGTGCTGTTCCAAAGTCAAATGATGCATTGTATAAGGATATAAATGGGCGCTGGTTTTTTATAGAGTTTAAGAATGGCAAATTTGAAACAGCTGATATATATAGAAAAATTTATGATAGTTTAATAATGTTAGTTGATATAGGAATTGTTGATAATTTTGAATATATAAGAAATAATTTTTACTATATATTAGTATACAATGACCAAAAAAATAATAAAGCATCAAAGACAGAAGGTCTTAATATGATATATTCCAATATTCAGCAAAGAGCACAGCAAGAAGTGAAAATTTTAGGAATTGGCAAGCTGGATGGATATCTTTTTAAAGAAACTCATACATATAATAAGAGTCAATTCGAGAATAAGTTTATTCGGAAAGTAGAACAAGAGGAAAGTGAAAATTCATAACAAATGTTGATATAGCGGGTGAAGTATGTATATGCTACAAATATGAATTTATCACTGGGATACCTCATTATGTTTTATTGTAAAAGAGGTGTGAAGGACAACTTAATCTAAGAAAATAAATCTAGTTAAGATTTTGCTTAGGCAGTTATACAATGAACTTTGACAGCCGAAAAATTATTATAGGAATTTTACATACTTTTTAAGTAAATAAGATTAATTCAAGCTGATACGCTATCTTTAAAAGCTTCATGGTACAGTACTTTATTCGTATGCTGTGCAATGAATAATTTAGGATAATAAAGAAAAGGATAATTATAAATGGATATAAATACTATTTTAAGTTCGACAGTTATTGTAGCTGTTATGTCAGGTTTTGTATCATATATTATTGCAAGAAGACAAGGGAATCTCCAATATATAACAGGAGAGCGAAAAGAATGGAGAGATAAAATAAGAGAAATAGCTCATATTGTAGATGGGGCATCATATGAAAAAACATTAGTAATATTGAATGAACTAAAGTTGAGAATAAATGCATTTGGGAATAATGCTGTACAAATAAGTTATTCCAGTGATGCACATATTTGGGAATTGATTAAAGACTTAGAAAATAAAAAACCATCAAAACAAGAATTAACTATGAAACAGAGACAATTAATAGAATATATTTCATTACTTTTAAAATATGATTGGGAGAGAAGTAAAAGGGAAGTAAAGGGAAATATATATGAAATAATAACAAAAACGCTTTATTTGATATTGAGTGTATATTTAATTGTATGTATTTATATATCAAGAGATGTAATAAATGTTGAAAATTATGGTTGGATAGATATATTTTCTATGATAGGCTGTTATATATTAATGATTACTATATGTAATATTCTTTGCAATTTTGAAATGAATGAAATTTGTAAAATAATATTAAAAGGTAGTACAAAGACTGAAAAAGACAATTGTAAAATAATATTAAAAAGAAAAACACACAAGAAAGATGTTAAAGGTATAGATTTAAGGCTGATTTTATGCTATATAACAATTGTTATTAGCATAATAATATTCGCATGCATATACATAAAAGTTATTACAATTATATTTAAAATGTTGAAATTAGGAAATGCAAATATATTATTTTCAACCATAATATATTTATTTGCAATTGTTCTTTATTTTTTATCCAAAACGAATAAAATAGATATAGAATATTATTATATTAGAGCAATAGAAGAAATAAGATTTAAATCATTAAATTGTGATAAAAATAATTAAGTAACTATAGTTTATCTAAGACAGGTGTGAAGCTATCTTTGTATAATAAATATCTAATTCCAATGTGTTAGATAATGGTGAAATTTAAAATTTCAATTTTTAATTAAGATACAATTTTATGCTTATTCTTGACGATATATGTAAAACAAAGTAAAATATTATATGTATTGTTTAGTTTTATCTGTGTAATCTTTGAAATATATGTATTATTATACAATTATGTGATTTATAGAATACATATAATGCTATTTATCAGATAATATCAGCAATACTTGATTTAATATTATTATTTTAATGTGATAGTTACATTTCTATCAGAATGGGAGGAAGTTAAACATGGCTTTAGTAGGAATAGTTATGGGTAGCGATTCTGATATGCCTGTTATGGCTAAGGCAGCAGACATATTAGACAAGTTAGGTGTATCTTATGAGATGACGATTATCTCAGCACACAGGGAACCAGATGTTTTCTTTGAGTATGCCAAGACAGCAGAGGAAAAAGGGTTCAAGGTAATAATAGCAGGTGCAGGAATGGCAGCTCATTTGCCGGGAATGTGTGCAGCTATATTCCCTATGCCAGTCATAGGAATTCCTATGCATACAACTTCTCTTGGTGGTAGAGATTCGTTATATTCAATAGTACAGATGCCAACAGGTATCCCAGTTGCAACAGTTGCTATTAATGGTGGTGCCAATGCAGGTATACTTGCAGCTAAAATTCTTGCAACATCAGATGCAGAGCTTCTTGAAAGACTTAAGAATTATACTAAAGAATTAAAGGAAAGCGTACAGGCTAAGGACGCAAGACTTCAGGAAGTTGGTTATAAGAATTATTAATAACATATTGTTATTTTAGAGATTAATATGTTACAGGAGTTAACAAGTAATATACTATAAATATCTATAATTAACATAGAAGTATTACAATAATATAAATTTATATAACTTATTATAATAATAAAATCTGTAAGGGATAGTTGCAATATATCATAATACCCTCACAGATACACAAGAACGGAGGACAATAATGGATTACAAGAACGCTGGTGTTGATATTGAAGCAGGTTACAAGTCAGTTGAGTTAATGAAGGATGCGGTTAAGTCTACATTCAGACCAGAAGTATTAGGAGGAATTGGTGGTTTCTCAGGTGCATTTTCACTTGAAAAGATTAAGCAGATGGAAGACCCTGTACTCCTTTCAGGAACAGACGGATGTGGAACTAAGGTTAAGTTAGCATTTATTATGGATAAGCATGATACTATCGGTATCGATGCAGTTGCTATGTGCGTTAATGATGTTGTATGTGCAGGTGGAGAGCCTCTTTTCTTCCTTGACTACATCGCATGTGGAAAGAACTATCCAGAAAAGATAGCTACAATCGTTGGTGGTGTTGCAGAAGGCTGCCGTCAGTCAGAATGTGCGCTTATCGGTGGTGAAACAGCAGAACATCCGGGTCTTATGCCAGTTGATGAGTATGATGTTGCAGGATTTGCTGTAGGTGTTGTAGACAGAAAAGACCTTATAACAGGTGAAAATATAAAGCCGGGCGATACACTTATCGGTATAGCATCAAGCGGTGTTCATTCTAATGGTTTCTCACTTGTAAGAAGTGTATTTACAATCACAGAAGAGTCGCTTAATACATATTATGAGTCACTTGGAAAGACACTCGGAGAGGCTTTACTTGCTCCAACTAAGATATATGTTAAGACTATGAAGTCTATAAAGAACGCAGGTGTACGCGTTAAGGGATGCAGCCATATCACAGGTGGCGGTTTCTATGAAAATATTCCAAGAATGCTCCCAGATGGTGTAAGAGCTGTTGTTAAGAAGGACAGCTACGAAGTACCACCTATCTTTAAGATGTTACAGACAGATGGTGAGATTGAAGAGCATATGATGTATAACACATTTAATATGGGTATCGGTCTTGTACTTGCAGTAGCTCCAGAGGATGTTGATACAACTATGGAGGCAATCAAGGCAGCAGGTGAAACACCTTATGTAATCGGTAGTGTTGAAGCAGGTGAGAAGGGAGTTACTTTATGCTAAGAGTAGCGGTTATGGTATCCGGAGGCGGTACTAACCTTCAGGCTATTATTGATGGTGTAAAGAATGGCACGATTACTAATACAGAAATAGTCGCTGTTATAAGTAACAATGCCGGTGCGTATGCACTTACAAGAGCTAAAGATAATGGAATAGCTGCTTACTGTGTATCACCTAAGGATTATGCGACAAGGGATGAGTTCAACAAGGCACTTTTAGATAAGGTCAATTCGCTCAATGTAGACCTTGTAGTGCTTGCGGGATTTCTTGTTAAAATTCCAGAGGAAATGGTTCATCAGTACAGCCATAGAATTATTAATATTCATCCATCACTTATACCTTCTTTCTGCGGAGTTGGCTTCTATGGACTTCATGTCCATGAGGCAGCTCTGGCAAAGGGTGTAAAGGTGACAGGTGCAACTGTCCACTATGTGGATGAAGGTATGGATACAGGAGAGATTATATTCCAGAAGGCTGTTGATGTTCTTGATGGTGATACACCGGAGGTTCTTCAGAGAAGAGTTATGGAACAGGCAGAATGGAAGTTACTCCCTGCAGCTATCAATAAGATTGCGAACGAGCATGCGAAGTAATACATTTCTTTAATAAATATATCAGGATGTAAGGGCAAGAAGTGTTATTGTACAAACAATTACTTGAATTCTGTCATTACATCATATTAAAAGCTTGTCAGTATTAGCATTGATAATACTGGCAATTAAGTATAACGAGTACGAAAACTGGAGGAATAACATAATGAAGGTTTTAGTTGTAGGAAGCGGTGGACGTGAACATGCAATATGCTGGAAGATAAGCCAGAGTCCTAAGGTTGATAAGATATACTGTGCGCCGGGTAACGCTGGTATAGCAGAGGTTGCAGAATGTGTAGATATAAAGGCAATGGAGTTTGATAAGCTCGTTGCATTTGCAAAGGATAATGCTATTGACTTAACAGTTGTTGGTATGGATGACCCACTTGTAGGCGGTATAGTAGATGTGTTTGAGGCAGAAGGCTTAAGAGTATTCGGCCCTAGGAAGAATGCAGCTATACTTGAAGGTTCAAAGGCATTTTCTAAGGACCTTATGAAAAAGTATAATATTCCAACAGCGGCATATGAAACATTTACATCGGCAGAAGATGCAAAGAAGTACCTTGAAACAGCAAAGTATCCTATTGTGCTTAAGGCAGACGGACTTGCACTTGGAAAGGGCGTTCTTATCTGTGCTGATAAGGAAACAGCACTTGCTGGCGTAGATGAGCTTATGCTTGATAAGAAGTTTGGTGCAGCAGGTAATACTATTGTTATCGAGGAATTTATGACAGGTCGTGAAGTATCTGTACTTTCTTTCGTAGATGGTAATACTATAAAGATTATGTCATCTGCACAGGACCACAAGAGAGCAAAGGATGGCGATAAGGGACTTAATACAGGTGGTATGGGTAACTTCTCACCTTCACCATTCTATACTAAAGAGGTTGATGAGTTCTGTAAGAAACATATATATCAGGCAACTGTAGATGCCATGAAGGCAGAAGGAAGACCTTTCAAGGGTGTTATATTCTTTGGCCTTATGCTTACACCAGATGGCCCAAAGGTGCTTGAATACAATGCAAGATTTGGTGACCCTGAGGCACAGGTTGTACTTCCAAGAATGGAAAACGACATTATAGATGTATTTGAAGCGTGCATAGATGGAACACTTGATAAGGTGGACTTAAAGTTTGCTGATAATGCGTGTGTATGCGTTGTTCTTGCATCTGACGGATATCCTCTTGAGTACAAGAAGGGCTTTGAGATATCAGGTATGGAAAACTTCAAGAATAATGATGGATATTTCTTATTCCATGCCGGAACTAAGTTTAATGAAGAAGGCAAGGTCGTAACAAACGGCGGACGTGTTCTTGGAGTTACAGCACTTGGCTCTGACTTAAAAGAAGCGCGTGCCAATGCATACAAAGCTACAGAATGGATAAACTTTGCTAATAAGTATATGCGTCACGATATAGGCAGGTCTATAGACGAAGCATAAATAATGGAGGACAATAACGATATGAAGATTACATCGGTAAAAGGTACAAACGATTATCTTCCTAATGAAGTGGAGATAAGAGATTATCTTCAGAATGAAATATTAAAAGTATATGTGGCTAATGGTTTTGAACATATAACAACTCCTGTTATAGAGGATATTGAAAATCTTGACAAGAGTGACGGTGGAGAAAATCTTAATCTTATATTTAAGATTATGAAAAGAGGAGATAAGCTTGATAAGGCACTTGCAAGCGGCGTTACATCACAGAATGAAAATGTGCTTGCAGATATGGGCTTAAGATATGACCTTACACTTCCACTGAGCAGATATTTTGCTAATAATAAGGATAAGCTTACACTTCCTATGAAATGTATACAGATGGACAGGGTGTACAGGGCAGAACGTCCACAGAAGGGCAGACTCCGTGAGTTCGTACAGTGTGATATAGATATTATCGGTTCTGACTCAAGAGATTCAGAAGTAGAGCTTATACTTATAACAACTAAGGCTCTTAAGGCTATCGGTATGAAGAACTTCAAGGTCAAGGTCAACGACAGAAGATTACTTCGTGCATTCCTTATGGATTGTGGATTTGAAGAGAGCCAGCTTGACAGTGTGTGCATAACATTTGATAAGATGGACAAGGTAGGACTTGAAGGTGTAAGAAAAGAGCTTGAAGATAAGGAATTCGACAAGGCTGCTGTTGATAAGTTTACAGATTTCTTATCAGGTGTTGATAATCCACAGCAGATTACACTTGAGTCAGTAAAGGATATTCTTGTTGACAAGGCTCCTGCTGAAAGTCTTGAGTATATTATGAATTCAGTTAATGCACTTTGTAATGGTGAGTTTGATGTTGTATTTGACCTTTCTTTAGTAAGAGGACAGGGTTACTACACAGGAACAGTATTTGAAGTTGAGAGTATTGACTTTAAGGGTGCTATAGCCGGCGGCGGAAGATATGACAATCTTATAGGCAAGTTCTTAGGACAGCAGGTAAGCGCAGTAGGCTTCTCTATAGGCTTCGAGCGTATATTCTCTATCCTTATGGAACATGGCATAGACCTTCCAAACAAGGGCAACAAGATAGCTGTTATGTATGATGAGGGCGACCTTTCCAATGCATATAGAATAGCTGAAAAGTATAGGGCAGAAGGTAAGATATGCTCATTATATGTAAAGCCAAAGAAGATGGGTAAGTTCTTATCAAAGCTTCAGGAAAGAGGCTATGCAGGCTTTATTAATGTAAGTAATGGTGATGAGATATCAGACTTTGAATAATTACGAATAGTTAAAGCAAAGTATAAGCGTATGTATTATTACACTAAAGTTATTAATACATACGCTTTTTTATTAATGGGCGGCAGCTTTATCAAGAGCACTCTGTATAGCGCCAAGCAGCAGGCTGGAGGTGTACTTGTTAGCAGAGTCATAGGTTATGTTGGCAGTTGAACCGCTTTCCATAACAGCCTTCTTAATGTCGCCAAATGAACTGGTAAGCATCGGGTACATCGTCTGGACTGACTCTGACAGGTTGACGAGCTCAATATTGTTGATATTATCGGAGTCGACAGTTACCTGAATGTCAACGGGCGTTCCGTTAAGCATAAGTGAGGATGTATACACGCCGGGAGAATATGTAGCAGTACTGGCTTTATTCTGCCTGCTGGTTGTACTTGCAGGGCTGTTGTCTGGTTCTTTCACAGAGAGTATATATATAGTTGCTATTATGATAAATGCAGCAATTATGCATATAGTTATTATCAGTTTCTTAAGTGGTATGACTAATATTCTGGTAGGTCCACTCATCAGATTAATCCTCCTGTGCCGGATACTATTTGTAAGAATATATGATGTACGATGGAAGGTTAGAACGGTATTGCATATAAATATAAAGATATAATTATCTGAAAATGTAATATTGGTAACATATTTAGAAAAAATATAAAAGATTGAATAATCTAATCATAAATAAGGAGATTACACTATGTCGTTACAGTATATACTAGGTGGTTCGGGGGCTGGAAAGTCCACATATCTGTACAATTCCATAATAAAAGAAGCCATAGAAAATCCGTCACTGGATTATATTATTGTTGTTCCTGAACAGTATACTATGGCGACACAGAAGAGAGTTGTTGAGCTTCACCCAAGAAAAGGAATACTGAATATAGATGTTGTGAGCTTTGAAAGACTTGCATACAAGGTATTTGAAGAGGTCGGGGCAACAGATTATCCAGTTCTTGATGATACAGGAAAAAATCTTATAGTAAGAAGAGTATTAGAGCAGAATAAAAAGTCGCTAAGGTTTTTTGGAAGTAATATATCCAATACGGGCTTTGTATCAGAGATGAAGTCAGTTATATCAGAAATGCTTCAGTATGATATTGGTGTGGATAAGCTTATGGATATTAATGAGAGTGTGGATAACAATAGTTTATTAGGAATGAAGCTTGATGATATATCACTTATATACAGTGGGTTTAAGGAATTTATAAAAGACCACTATATAACATCAGAAGAGATATTAGACCTTATGTGCAGAAAAGTGACAGAGTCTGCTAAGATAAGAGGAAGTATTATAGCATTTGACGGCTTTACAGGCTTTACACCGGTGCAGTACAGGCTTATGTCAATACTTCTTGATATGTGCAGCGAGGTCAAAGTGGCGCTTACAATAGATGCAAATGAGCATGCCAATGTCAATGAGGGAATAGAGACCCTTTTCTATATGACTAAGGATACAGTTGCACACCTTAATAAAATATGTGATGAGCAGCATATTAACGCAGAAAGCATAGTAATAGAAAAAGCTGATAAGAAAGTGCAGACAAGATTTGAGTCATCAAAGGAGCTTGCATTTCTTGAAAAAAATATATTCCGTACAGGTACAAGATACTACAGCGGCAGGGTTGATGACATAGTGATGTATGCAGGTATCACTCCAAAGGATGAGATACAGTATGTCACGGGTGAGATATTAAAGCTGACAAGACTTTCAGGTTACAGATACAATGAGATAGCAGTTGTTACAGGTGATATATCGGCATATGGGAAGCTTGCTGCCAACATATTTGCACAGAATGATATACCGTACTTCCTTGACCAGAAGCTCCACGTTACGGACAACTGTCTTGTTGAGATGATAACAGCAGCTCTTGACGTTGTTGAGAAGAACTATACTTATGATGCCATATTCAGATACTTAAGGACAGGACTTACAGGCATATCAGATGATGAGATAGATATTCTTGATAATTACTGCCTTGCAGTCGGTATAAGGGGCAGAAAACAGTGGAATACAGAGTGGACAAGAAAGTTCCGAGGCAGTGCCATGGCTACTGACCTTACAATGTTAAATGACTTGAGAGTGAGAGTTATAGAGCCTTTATCAGAGCTTGATGATAAGCTTAAGAGTGCAGACGGTGATGTTAAGGCTATGACAACAGCAGTGTATGAACTGTTAGTCAGACTACAGTGCGAGGAGCAGATGCTTGAGCTTGCAAGCAATAATAAGGATGAATACAGACAGATATACGCAAAGATAATAGAGCTTTTTGATAAGCTGGTACAGCTATTAGGCAGTGAAAAGGTAACTGTAAAAGAATATAACCGTATTATGTCATCTGGTTTTGATGAGATAAAAATAGGACTTATTCCACCTACAAAGGACTGTATAGTTATAGGTGATATTGAAAGAACACGACTTGATAACATAAGAGCTATGTTCTTTGTCGGGGTAAATGACGGGTATGTTCCTAAAAAAAGCGACAGCAGAAGCGTATTGTCAGAAACAGACAGGGAAAAGCTTAAGACAATGGATGTTTCTTTGTCAATGTCAGTGAGGGAGAAAGCATTTGTACAAAGATTCTATCTGTATCTTATTATGACAAAGACATCGCAGAAGCTATATATAACTTATGCACATAACAGCATGGATATGAAAGCAATATTGCCATCTTATATTATAAGAATGATTAAGAAAATGTTTCCGGGAATGGATGTGCTTTCATATGACGATGCTGCAAAAGAGCGCTCATATATACGAATTCCAAAGGCTGAGCTTGAGTGGAGTGACGAGAACCTTGCAAAGATACTTGCAGACGGTGTTGCGCTTGACCTGTATGGAAAAGAGCTTACAGGAAGTGTCACATCATTTGAGCAGTATGCAGCATGCCAGTATGCGTACTTCTGCCGCTATGGATTGAAGCTGGATGAGCGTGAGGAGTATAAGTTTGCAGTAAATGACTTTGGTACGATACTTCATGCGGTTATAGAGGATGTATCAAAGAACATAAAACAGAATAAGAAATCGTTCGTGCTTTTATCTGACGAAGAAAGAAGGGAAATGGTGTCAGAGAGTATACATGACATTGCGGACAGCTATGGAAACACGATATTAAAGAGCACGAGTCGTAACGAATTCCTTATAAAGCGTATGGAGGACCTGGCGGATAAGACACTGTGGGCGATAGGAAAACAGCTTGCAGACGGACTGTTTATACCTGACACATTTGAGAAAGGCTTCTTAACTAAGATAGAGGACTTACCTCACGATGTCACATTTTTTATGCAGGGAAAGATAGACCGAATAGATATATGTGAAGATGATGAAAATGTATATGTAAAGGTTGTCGATTATAAGACGGGACACTCGGACTTTGACCTGCTAAAGACATACTATGGACTTAAGATACAGTTATTTACCTATATGAGAGAGGCTATAAGCTTTGAAAAAAAGAGACATAAGGGTAAGAATATAGTTCCGGCAGGACTGCTTTACTATAATATAGACAATCCGATAGTTGAAACAAGGCAGGACGATGATGATAAGATTGAGGAGCTTATAAGAAAAGAGCTGCGTATGAAGGGGGTAGTTAATTCTAACAGAAATATTATAAGCAAGCTTGATTCAACAGAGGGAACATCTCTTAATATTCCGGTTACAGTGAGCAAGTCGGGAAGTATAGATGCATCTAAGAGCAAAGTGCTTACAACAGAGGAGCTTATGGCGCTTGGTGAGTACGTTGACAGGGAAAATGTCGTCAAAGCAACCAAAATACTGGACGGAAGTATCAATATCAACCCATATGAGCGAGGTCAGGACAGCAGTTGTAATTACTGTCCATATAACAGTGTATGTGGTTTTAGTGAGGATATGCCGGGAGTTAAGTTCAGAAGGCTTAACAGCTTAAGCGTAGAGGACATATGGTGCAGGATTAAAGAGGAAATTGAGTCATAAAAAGGAGTGTTATATATGGCAAAGTCATGGACATCGCAGCAGCTTGATGCTATGAACACAAAAGACAGGGATATTCTTGTATCGGCTGCTGCTGGTTCTGGTAAAACAGCAGTGCTTGTAGAAAGAATAGTAAATAAGATAACTAAGGAAAACGGAACAGATATAGACAGACTTGTTGTTGTTACATTTACAAAGGCAGCGGCAGCAGAGATGAAGGCAAGAGTAAGAAACAGGCTGGATGATATGCTCGATGAGGATGAGAAAAACAGCAACCTTATCAAGCAGATAGCACTTATAAATAATGCACAGATAACAACTATAGACAGCTTTTGTCTGTGGATATTAAAAAATCATTTCTCAGAGATTAATCTTGACCCGGGTTTCCGCGTTGCTGACAAGGGTGAGATAACACTTCTTGAAAATGATGTCATGCAGGATATGCTTGAGGATTATTATAAGGAAAGTGATGAGCAGTTCTTAACACTCATAGATGCATATGGAACTGGCAGAAGTGATGCCAATATCGAAGAGATAATAAAGAAGATATATGTGCTTGCAAGAAGTAATCCATGGCCTGATGAATGGTATGAGCAGGTTATTGACACATACACAGGTATGGATAACAGCAATAATAAGGTACTTGTCAATCTGTATGAAAGTATACAGTGTTCTGCGCGTGACTATAAGAGAAAATATGAGTATATGATTGAGCTTTGTGGAAGGGTTGACGGACCGATATCCTATCTTGATGCAATCAATTCGGATTATATGAATATATGCAGGATTATAGATGCGGCAGACTTTGATGAGCTCTCAGAAAGAGTTATTAAGACAGAATTCACACGTTTAAGTACCAAAAGGATGCCGGATGCAAGGGATGACTTAAAAGAATATGTCAAAGTCCAGCGTGACAAGTATAAAAAATACATAGCAGGACTGCTTAAGACAGTATTTACGGCGGATATTGACAGTCTTATGGAGGATGTACATTCCAATGCACCAGCCATAAGTATGATGGTAAAGCTGTCAAAGGACTTTGCTGACAGGATGGAAGAAGAAAAACGTGACAGGGGAATAGTCGAGTTCAGTGATATTGAGCATTATGCGCTTGATATTCTTGTCACAAAGCAGGATGGAAGTAAAGAATATACAAATGTTGCAGATGAACTTGCAGAATATTTCGATGAAATACTCATTGATGAGTATCAGGACTCCAACCAGTTACAGGAGGAGATACTTACGGCGGTATCAAAGCACAGATTAAGTGATGTTCCCGATAATATGTATATGGTTGGCGATGTAAAGCAGAGTATATATAAGTTCAGACTTGCGTGTCCTGAGCTTTTTATGAATAAGTATTATAGTTATTCCGGCTATGATGAACAGAAGGAAACAGGGGTAATAAGTGACTGTAAGATAGAGCTTCAGAAGAACTTCAGAAGCAGGAAAAATGTACTTGATACAACTAATGATGTGTTCTACAGGGTTATGAACAGGAACTACTGCGGCATAGAGTATGACAGCAATCAGCAGCTAAACTGCGGTTTTGAATATCCAGAGTGTACTGATAAAAGAAACTTTGGGTGGGAGGACGAGAAAAGCACAGAAACAGTGCTTATAGATACGTCAGAAGATGATGAAAACAGCAGTATTGAAGCAGAAGCTATGTATATGGCAGAAAGAATAAAAAAATTCATGTCAAAGGATGAGCCTTATTATGTTTTCGATACAGACTTATCCGACTATAGGAGAATACAGTACAAGGACATAGTAATTCTTACAAGAACACTTTCCGGCTGGGCGGATACAATAGTAAATATACTTCTAGACAGGGATATTCCAGCTATGGCAGATACGGCACAGCAGTACTTCAAGTTAAGGGAGATAAAGGTTCTTATAAGCCTTCTTACATGTATAGATAATCCTCTGCAGGACATTCCTATGGCGGCGGTGCTGTTATCATACTTTGGCGGTTTCACAGAGGATGAGCTGGCTGACTTGAGAGTGTATGGAAAGAAGAGTGCAGGTGCTGACAGATTATTTGTAAAGCAGATGCAGAGCCTTATAAAGGATACTGAAATAAAAGATACTGATAAAAAAGAAAATGCAGAAAAGCTTTCAGCACTTTCTGATAAATGTGAAGCTTTTCTTGATAAGCTTAAGGTATGGCGTGAAAAGTCAAGACTTATGACAATATATGACCTTCTGTGGGATATTGTATACAATACAGGATATTATGATTATGTTGGAACTATGCCGGCAGGTAAGAAAAGACAGTCGAATATAGATGTACTGCTTGATAAGGCATCATCATTTGAGGGAACAAGCTATAGCGGACTGTTTAACTTCTTAAGATATATAGAAAGATTACAGAAGTACGATATAGAACTTACGGACTCATCAGGAACGGGCGGCAATGGCGACTCAGTCAGAATTATGAGTATCCATAAGAGTAAGGGACTTGAATTTCCGGTAGTTATTATGGCAGGACTTAATAAGCAGATTAATAAAACAGATGCAAGAAATAAGCTTGTTATAGACAGGGAGCTTGGAATAGGAACAGATTATGTCAACCTCACAAGACAGACTAAGACACCTACACTTATTAAAGGGGCAATAGCAAGAAAGATATTAAGGGACTCAATATCAGAGGAAGAGCGTGTGCTATATGTTGCAATGACAAGAGCAAGGGAAAAGCTTATTATGGTAGGCGGTGTAGCCAGCATAGATAAAAAAATGTCTTCATGGCAGATGATATCAGATGAGCTTTGTGTCAATGGCGTATATTCGTATGCAGATTGTGAAAATATAGACAGATATTCTGATATGATTATGCCGGTGGCACTTATGAAGCAGGAGGATAATAAAGGTACATTTGAATTTAATCTTATAAGTTCAGCGGATATTATCAAAGAAGATGAAGCCATAAGTAAAGAGGCACAGTCTGAAAATGTATCAGCAGATGAAGATACAGGCATTAACGAAAGTAAAGAAAATATTAAAGAAAGCCTGAATGATACAGATGTTTACAATGATGATAAAGCGCAGTTATATGACAGACAAAAGACAGAGGAGCTTCCACCGTACATCAAAGACCCTGATGCTGACAGAAAGGTTAAGGTTACAGTAACAGAATTAAAGCAGATGCAGGCGGAGACTGACTATGATGGTGATGCATTTATGCATGATGATATAAAGGCTGCTTATGATGAGGCAGAGCGTGATGAAGATAAGAGCATGGCTGCTGATACTGAAAATGTGGAAGAAGGTGCAGACAGTTTTATTCCGACTATTCCTAAGTTCATATCAGGAAGTGAAGAAACTCTGAGGGCGAATGAGAGAGGAACGGCGTACCACAGAGTTATGGAGTGTCTTGATTATAATAATGTTGAAAGCTTTGAGGATGTACAGGCGGATATCTACAGAATGTTGGAAACTGAGCGTATGAGTGAGGTGCAGATAAATAATATCAATGTAAAGGATATATACACATTTGTAAGTTCACCTATAGGAAAAAGAGTGAGAGCTGCTGCCATAAGCGGCAATATGAGGCGTGAGCAGCCGTTTGTGTTTGAGTATGACAGACAGCTTGTACAGGGTGTAATAGACCTTTTTATAATAGAAGATGGAAAGATAGTTATAGTCGACTATAAGACAGACCGTGTAAGAAAGGGAGAAGCAGGAGAAAAGGAACTTATAAAAAGATACAGCGTGCAGCTTGATTATTATGCTAAAGCCCTGTCACAGCTTACAGGTCTTGAGGTTAAGGAAAAGCTTATATATTCATTTACACTTGGGAGAGAGATAAATGTTGGTTCTTAAATATATGTCTGAACGGTTGAATTTATGAGCTTTATACTATATACTAAATTAGTTATACTAGGTTTATAACTAGAAGAACGGAGATTAGTGTGAAAAATAGATTTTAAACTTACGCAGAAATGAGGATTATTATGTCAGATATTACAAGTGAAATAAAGAAAAGAAGAACATTTGCAATCATATCGCATCCGGATGCTGGTAAGACAACTCTTACAGAAAAGTTCCTGTTATACGGAGGAGCTATCAACTTAGCCGGTTCTGTAAAAGGTAAGAAAACAGCAAAGCATGCGGTTTCAGACTGGATGGAGATAGAAAAGGAGAGAGGTATCTCGGTTACTTCCTCAGTACTCCAGTTTAACTATGACGGATACTGTATCAATATCCTTGATACACCGGGACATGAGGACTTCTCAGAGGATACTTACAGAACACTTATGGCAGCAGATTCAGCCGTCATGGTAATAGATGCCTCAAAGGGTGTTGAGAAGCAGACAATCAAGCTTTTTAAGGTATGTGTTATGCGACATATCCCTATATTTACATTTATTAATAAGATGGATAGAGAGGCTAACGACCCTTTTGAGCTTCTTGATGAGATAGAAAATGTCCTTGGAATAGCAACATGTCCTATCAACTGGCCTATAGGCTGTGGTAAGGAATTCAAGGGCGTATATGACAGAAAGCAGAGGGAAGTGTCACTTTTTAAGGCTGCGATGAACGGACAGAAGGAAGTTGCAACTAAGAATATTGCACTTGATGACCCTGAACTTAAGGCAGAGATAGGCGATGCTTATCTTTCTAAGTTAGATGAGGATGTTGAACTTCTTGACGGTGCAAGTGCAGAGTTCGACCTTGCAAAGGTACAGGCAGGTGATCTCACACCGGTATTCTTCGGTTCAGCTCTTACTAACTTTGGTGTGGAAACATTTTTACAGCATTTCCTTGATATGACTACATCGCCACTGCCACGTAATTCCTCAGCTGGTCCTATCGACCCATTTAAAGAAGATTTCTCAGCATTTGTATTTAAGATACAGGCTAATATGAATAAGGCACACAGGGACAGAATTGCATTTATGCGTATATGTTCAGGAAAGTTCACTGCCGGTATGGAGGCTAACCACGTACAGGGTGGAAAGAAGATAAGACTTTCACAGCCACAGCAGATGATGGCGCAGGAAAGACATATCGTTGAAGAGGCGTATGCAGGCGATATTATCGGTGTATTTGACCCAGGCATATTCTCAATCGGTGATACTATATGCTCATCTAACAAGAAGTTTATGTTTGACGGTATTCCTACATTTGCACCAGAGCATTTTGCAAGAGTAAGACAGATGGATACTATGAAGCGTAAGCAGTTCATAAAGGGTATCAGCCAGATAGCGCAGGAAGGTGCTATCCAGATATTCCAGGAGTACAACACAGGTATGGAAGAAATAATCGTAGGTGTTGTTGGTGTTCTTCAGTTTGAAGTACTGGAATACCGTCTTAAGAACGAGTATAATGTAGATATAAAGCTTGAGCCGCTTCCATATGAGCATATCAGATGGATAGAAAATCCACAGGAGATAGATGTAAACAGAATAGTTGGTACATCAGATATGAAGAAGATTAAGGACCTTAAGGGCAATCCACTTCTTGTATTTGCTAACAGCTGGTCTGTCAATATGGTACTTGAACGTAATGAGGGTCTTAAGCTGTCAGAGTTTGGAAAGAATTAATGAGTAACTAAGACAACAGGATGCTGCATCAGACTTGAATAATGTCACATAAGGAACTGGGTGATTAGATGAAAGAAAACTACAGATGTATTGTAAAAAAGATAACGGCTGTTGTACTTATGGTAATAGTGCTTATATGTACGCAGTATGGTTATACAGGGGTTTTACAGGTTAAAGCCGAGGACAGTATCATAGCGACAGGTTATGTCAATTATGATGTCACGGACTTAAGAATAAGAACCAAGCCGGTTAACGGCAGTATCGTAACTAAGGTCAACGGAGGCTTTAAGTTTGATATATACGAGGAAGTAAGCACAAGTTCAACCTATACGTGGTACAGTATCGGGTTCTATCTTGATGGGGAATACACAAGAGGATATATAACTTCACAGTACACGACAAGGGATAAGAAGTCTGACTATAAGCCGGATAATAACTTTGAGGATTATCTTAATGCACAGAATTTCCCAACGTCCTACAGGGAGAGCTTAAGACAGCTTCACGAACAGTATCCTCTGTGGGTGTTTGTGGCAGACCATAACGGCAGGGACTGGGATACTATGGTAAATGCGCAGAATGTTATAGGACGAAGCCTTATATACAGTTCAGCAGATGCTTCATGGAAGTCGACAGACGCAGGCTGCTATAACTGGGAAACAGGAGAGTACACAATATTAGATAGTGGCGGATGGGTTCAGGCATCGGAAGGACTTATAAAGTATGCGCTTGACCCACGTAACTTCCTTAATGATACATATATATTTATGTTTGAAAGCCTTTCGTATGACTCTTCTGTACATAATACAGAGGGTGTGCGTAATATCATAAGTGGAACATTTATGGAAAACTCAAGCCACGACTTAGATGGCTATGATTATGCATCACTTCTTATGTATGCAGGTGAGGTGTCAAAGGTCAGTCCTTATCATCTTGCAACAAGAATTATACAGGAACAGGGTGCTAATGGCGCAGGTAATGAGATATCTGGAAATGTAAGCGGCTATAAAGGCTACTATAACTATTACAGCCAGAATGCGTATGCAAGCGGCGGACTTTCAGCGGTGCAGAATGGCCTTAAGTATGCTATGCAGACAGATGACACTAATATGCGCCCATGGAATACAAGATACAGAGCGGTTGTAGGCGGTGCCATCAACCTTGGAAAGTGGTATATCAACAGAGGCCAGGATACTATATACTATGAGAAGTTTGATATAAAGAACTTTTCGCATCAGTATATGACCAATGTACTTGCACCACGTTCAGAGGCGACAAGGGCAAAGAAGGCATACAGCACGAGTACACTTAACAACACTACATTTAAGTTTACAATACCGGTATATGACAATATGCCATCGTCAAGATGTGTTATACCAGATGGCAATAAGAGCTCTAATAACTGGTTAAGAGGTCTGTCAGTTGACGGATATTCACTTACACCAACATTTGCGGCGGATACTACAGACTACAGTCTTATAGTTGACAATGATGTTACAAGCATAGATGTATCAGCTTCGGCAGCAGATACTAATGCAAGTGTAAGCGGAAGAGGCAGCCATGAGTTATCAGTTGGTGATAATACCATCAACATAGTAGTCACAGCGGAGGACGCCACAACAAGGACTTATACTATCAGTGTTGTAAGAAAGAAAGCTGAAAATCCTGAGCCGGTAAAGCCGGATAATGGAAATAATAACAATAATAACAATAATAACGGCTCTGGTGAGAATGACGGCTTTAGCAGTAACCTTAATGTCGATAATGATAATGGCATAGTTACGGGAGTCGGAGTTGGAAGCAGTGTTGATAGTATACTTAACGGAATTACTTACACTAATGGCTGCTACGGAAAGCTTCTTAACAGCTCTGGCAGTGAGTGTGCTGCAGATGACACAGTGGCAACAGGCAATAAGCTTGTTATATATAAGAAGGACGGAAGTATATATGCCCAGTATGATGTTGTTATATATGGCGATGTAAATGGTGATGGAAGAATAACAAGTATGGATATGTTATATATAAAAAGACATATTCTTTACATTAAGACATTGTCAGGTGCTTATCTTTTAGCAGCAGATACTAACAAGGACATCGATGTTACAAGTATGGATATGTTATACATAAAAAGACATATTCTGGATATAAAGTATATACAGCAGTAAATGGAGAATATAATGAAAGCAATCAGAAAAGTTACATTATGTGTTCTATCATTTGTCATTATGTTTATGATGATGACAGCTACATTTGATAAAAAAGATGTATCAGCGGCAGAAACAGCAAGAATATCTGTAAGTTCAGGAAGCTGTGAGGTCGGTGATACAGTTACAATCACAATAACAGTAAGCGGTTCTAATATTATGCTGTGCGATTTTTATGTTAATTATGATGCATCTATAATTACTGCACAGTCAGGATATGATGCAGGTGGCAATGGAACGATAAGAATTGTATCAACGGAAAGTACTACATTTAAAGTTACATTTAAGGCTGTAAAGCCGGGTACTTCAACAATATCAGTTGCAAGGTCAACAGCGCAGATAGGCTCAGAGACTGAGGATAGTATGAATGTGGCAGCCTCATCAGGAAGTGTAAGCGTATCAGCACCGGCAAGCTATTCATCTGACGACACTTTAAGTTCGTTAGAGATAAGTCCGGGAGTGCTTTCGCCAGCATTTTCACCAAGTGTTACCACATATACTACATCGGTGGGAAGTGACTGCGACAAGCTTACAGTAAGTGCCATAGCCAATGACTCAAAGGCAACGGTTAAAGTGTCAGGAACACGTATGGACCCTGGACTTAATACAACAACTATTACAGTTACGGCAGAGGACGGAAGCAAGAGAACATATACAATAAAGACAACTAAGGGCGATGATGTTAAAACACCGGATGATACGACAAAGGCGACTGACAGCGGCCAGCCGGATAACAGCCAGTCTGGTACAGATGGACCGGATACAAGTGCTATTCAGGAGCCAAATGTTGATGTAGGCGGCAGGGAATATAAGATAATATCATCCTTTGATGAATATCCTCTTCCAGACGGATATGTACAGGCAGATTCAGACTACAATGGTGTTAAGATTGCAGTAGGAATGGGAACTAATACAGACCTGTTATTAGTATATCTTGAAAGTGTGGATGGCACAGGAGAGAGCGGCTTTTATGTGTATGACTCCGTTAACCAGTCATTTTCAAAGTACATAGAAGTATCACAGCCGGAATTATCATACTGCATACTTCCTATAGATGCAGCTTCTATGGAGCTTCCGGATGGATATGAGCTTGGAAAGATAGATATAGACGGCAGGGAAGTGGAAGTGCTTCTTGATAAGACTGGCAACTATGCACTCTTTTATGGTGTGAGCTCAACAGGCGGAACAGGATGGTTCAGATATAATACCAATGATGGAACTATACAGGGTTACGCAGGTTATAATACAGCGGATGAGCCGGTATTTAATATAATAGACAGGAAGAATAACAGCAGTACAGGCTCTTTTAGCTTATTTAAAGGCATAAATCTTATATTTATGATTATTATTGCTGCTCTTGCTATAGTTATCATAATCTTTGCAGTTATGGTCGAAATGCTCTCACGCAAGCTTAAAGTAAGCAAGAAAGCATTTGTAAAGGCTATGGATGATTATGATGATTCTGACGAATATGATGAGCTGATTAATATTAAGGATGGTTCATCAAGGACTTTACATGCAGGTGATGTAAAGGATAGCTACAATAGCGAAGATGACAGTACTGACTATGCTGAAGATAATAATGCTGATTATGAAGATAATTCTTATAGCGCGGATGAAAATGATTTATCTGATAAGAATTATGATGCTGATGCAGAGGATATTCTGAATAACTCTGGTATATCAGATACAGAAGATACATCATCAGAAAATGTGTCAGAAGAAATTGAACTTGAAGAGATTGAGTTAGAAGACAAAAACCGATAAAAGTAAATATATTATATGCTATATAAGTATCCTCTGGTGGATTAGACTTTATTTTATAAAGTTATCTGCCAGAGGATATTTTTTGGTTGACATATATATCATAGTGATACAAATATTAGTTAATATAGGAATATGGTACTATATATTGTATTTCACGAACGAAAAGAGTGAAAAAGAAAAGCGTGGAAATATTATGTCTGGCATTGGCGGATGGATACTTTAAAGGTTGGGGAATAAATTAATTGAGCGGTTAAACGAATGTGTAAGCTATATGTAAGGACTATGATATATAATGATAACAAGTTAATTAAGTGACTAAAGTCTGAATGGTCTGGGGGTGGCTTATTATGAGGAAAAAGGCGGTATTGGGTGTTGTATTTTTTATGATGGCTATGTTGGCGGCGTGTACTAAATACCAGATAAATGAGGAACAGTCTGATAATAATAATCCTTTTCCTGATTATGTATATAATCAGGAAAAGGAGCAGGGGGTATATGGGCAGTCAGATATGGCAATAGCAGAAAATGGCTATTATTATGTAATTGACAATGTTTTGTATTTTTATAATATAAATAGCGATGTCAATATGCCGTTATGCTCTAAGGTAAACTGTAATCATGATGGTGAAACATGTGATGCTTATGTTAGTGGAATTAATACAGAAAATGGCACATTTGAATGTAATTGCATGGATGAAAAAGTTATGTATTATAATAATCATTTATATTGTATTGAGATTACTAAAGACAGGGATTATTATTTATGCCAGTATGATGCTACATTTGGAAATAAAGAACGTATTACAAAGCTTGCATCAGTAAAAGATGAGCAGATAATGGTAACCAGTGTACAGGCAAGTATGATATCAGATGGTTATTTTTATTACTATACATCATTTTTGGATGCTGACTATGCAAAAAATGGTTATATTGCACCATTTTATATATGTAGAATAAGGCTTGAAAGCAATTCATCAAGAGAGGTTCTTGGAGAATTTCAGTTTCCGGGAGATTATGCTATGAAAGCTGGAGAGAACAATGGTTTTGGCGTTTATCTGTCAGATAATAATATTTATTTTTATGCTGGCGGAACAGGGAGAATGTATTTTTATGATAATAATGTACAATACCGTGTTTCAAAGTATGATTTAAGTACAGGTCAATATACAGAATTATGGACATATACAGGTGATGACAGAGTAGATGTATTTGGAGAAAATACAGGAAAAGTAGATTCTATGTCAGATGGCAGTTATGTCAGGATGGATAGTAATGGTAATTTCTACATTATGACATCATCAACAGGTAATAATAATGATACCTTAATTAAGGTTAATTTTGATAAAAATACAAGTGAAGTTATTTACACTACAGATATGGAGAAGTTGTATTCATTACAAAGTGATGGTGAGTATTTATATTTTTTTGAGTCTACACAAAGCAGAGAAACAAAGTCATATTTCACAGCAATAGATATGAATGGTACATTAAAAGCACAATATGAAATGGAATATGATGAGGAATTTTTGGAAAAAGCAAAAAAATTTTATGAGACGTTTCCAGAGGATACTTCTGTTGTTGTGGATGCATCAGAAATCTGTGTATATGGGATTGACGAAAGATATATTCTTATGGGCAGCAATACTAATTCAGATGTATATAAGAATTTAAAATCTCTTAATAGCAAACCTTCTAAAAAGGTGATAACAACAGGCGTAGGAGTAATAAATAAAATGGATTATCTGAATAGTGGCACTGCATCAATAAAACAGATATATCAGAATTTATCATAGTTACAGAGCAGGGTTAAATATAAAATGTTTAATCCTGCTTTTTAAAAATAATTACGGGGAGAAGGGATGTTATGGCAGAGTTTAAAAGAATTGTTGGAAAAACATATATAGGTCTGTTAGTATGTTTATTAGTGTTTAATATGCTGATACTTGTCAGCGATAAAACAGATGACCTGCAGGTAACATATGCATATATAGAAATGCTTAATACGGCTGAAGGTGTTAAGTCAGATAGCAAACTGAGTACGGAAGCGGCAACGATAGCGTGGCAGGAATATTTTCAGAAATATGAAATCAATGGCAGTGACAGTTCTGACAAGACAGCAGCTGCTAAACAGGCAAGAGAGAAGTTAATGCAGCAGGCAAAGTATATAGATAATTACAAGGGGATAATTGAGGATAAAAGACAGACAGCAATATTATATGCAACAGCGGGAACTTATAAAAAGAACAGCTTTGAATATAACAACTTATTAAAAACGCAATATGATTTATCACAGATAATAGATGCAGATGTACAATTAAGTAATGGATTGTGGTTAGAAAAATTATATAAGAATAATTATATTCATTTATTAACATTAATTACGTGTGTATATACAGTATATATGTTTTTTTCGGAAAGAAAAAACGGATTATATCATATTGTACATACAGGTCAGAGTGGAAGGGGAGTTCTGTTTGTTAAGAGAAGTATAATATTGTTAATACAGGCGGTAGTAACGAATGTTGCACTGTATACAGAGTCAGCGGTTATGCTGCTTAACAGATATGATGGTGTAAAAGACCTGAATGTTGCAGCCGTAAGTGATGAATATTTTATACTTACTTCGGGTAAGCTTTCAAGAATACAGTTTTTAGGATTAATAATATTATTATCGATATTGGCAAATGTTGTATTATCGCTTGTTTTATGGGCAATTTTATTGTGCTTTGGCAATGTAAATATTGGTCTGTTTTTTTATTGCTGTATTTGTGTGGCTGATGTGGTGATATATAAGGTTATTTCAGCAAAATCTATATTGCAGATATTTAAGTATCTGAATGTATATTATTTATTTTTTCCGAATAAAGCAGCAGAATACTTTAACTGGGGATGTTTTAACATTGCAGTATCTTTGTTAACAACTACGATAATTGTATCGGTATTTATAGGAATACTGGCTTTGTTTGCAAGTGCATATATCAGCATAAGAAAATATTTCACTGGTAAGATGAATATAGTAGAAAACGCTATAGAGTTAATTCTGACATATATTATGAGATTAATGGTAAAGACGAATAATTTCGGTAAAGAAGTTTATAAGATATTAATTTCACAGGGAATAATATGGATACTGCTGCTTCTTGCATATATTGCAGCTAATGTAGAGCCAAGCTATGGGGTTATATATGATGCCAAAAAGAGTTATATGTTAGGATATTATGAGAAAGCGGAAGGGTTAAGTTATGGTACGGAATTAATAGATATTTATAATGAATATAATGATGAATATGAAGATTTTCTTGATAACTTTGATTATTCTGCTGAAGGCGCGAAAACACTTCTTGCTAACAGACAGGACTTATTTAATACTGTAAAAGAGAATTTTAATTATATTAAACAGATGAATGAGAAGGGAATATCAGCCGTTGTAATTAATCCATATGAGTATACAGAAACAATAGGAAACAGAGAGTGGAATAATCAGGAACTTATTGCAATGATAAATGTTATTGCAGCTATTGTTATTTCATGCGGGTTTATAGCATATGAAAAGAAATCAATGGTAAAGAGTCTGGCTCTTACGGGAATGAACAGAAGAAAATGGCTGGTAAAGAAGTTGTTTATCCAGAGTATGCTTAGTCTGCTATTTGCCTGTATTACATATGGGATGTATTATAAGAAGCTTTGTGGTGTATATACATATACCAATATAACAGCACCATTGAAAAGTATAATGCTGTTTCAGAATTACTTAATAAACCCACCGATAATAGTATATATTTTTATTGATTTTATGATTAAATATATGTTCCTTTTGGGAATACAAATGATAATGTCAGTTGTATCTATATATGTTAAATATTCATATTGTTTTATTGCAGGGCTGGTAATTATTTTACCACAATTATTGTATATGCTTGGGTTTAAGTTTATGTATAAAATATCAATAGTAAAGTATATGGCATTTTTCAGATGTTGGATAGAAAGCGGAAGGACGATGACTGTTTACTGGTTTTTGACTGGAATAATTATTTTGATTGGAATAGGCGCAACTATATATATTATGAATGTATTCCAGCATAAGGCTGTTATAAATAAAAATGATAAGGAAAGGAGTTAATTAAAATATGGAATTAGAGCTTATAAATTTAAAAAAAACTTATGGAACAGTACAAGCGTTAAAAGGAATAAATTATAAATTTACATCAGGAATATATGGAATATTAGGTTCAAATGGTGCAGGAAAGAGTACTATGATTAATCTTATTACCGATAATATTTCAAGAGATAAGATTAATGGTGGAAGTATTTTATATAGTCAGGATAAAGAAAAAAAAGACATATTGAAGCTTGGAAAAAATTTTAGGAAAATTGTTGGATATATGCCACAACAGCAGGGATTTTATGAAGATTTTTCCCCTATGGCATTTCTTAAATATATGGCAGAAATTAAAGAAGTGAAAAAAATTAAAGTATCAGATAAAAATGGAAATACAATTACTAAAAGTGTTAATCAGCAGATAGAAGAGCTTCTCGATGTAGTTAACCTTAGTAATGTTGCATATAAGAAAATAGGTGGTTTTTCGGGAGGTATGAAACAGAGAGTTCTTTTGGCACAAGCTTTATTAGGAGAACCTAGAATTCTTATACTTGATGAACCCACTGCTGGACTTGACCCTAAAGAAAGAATTTCAATAAGAAATTATATTGCAGAATTATCAAAGAATAAGATAATTCTTTTTGCAACACATGTAGTAAGTGATATAGAGTGTATAGCCGATAAGGTTATTTTATTAAAAGATGGACAAATTATAGCAACAGGCACTCCTGTAGAATTGATTGAGAATATGTCAGGAAAAGTAGGAGAAATTACTTGTTCTCTTGAGCAGATTAGTGATAAACAGAAAAAATATAAGATAGGTAATATAAGACAAAGAAAAAATGGTTTAGCATTGAGGGTAGTAGGAGATGAGTTACCTGATGAAGCAGTAAAAGTTGAAGATAATATTAATCTGGAAGATGTATATTTATATTATTTTGAATAAATATTAATTATATCTAATAAAGCAGGAAAAATGAATAAAATTAAAGATTTTATTGTTGAAAATTCTAGTGGAGAAATGTTTGTTGTTGGAGTTGTAATGTATGTTTGAGAATGAGTGTTAAGTCTGTCACCTGAATTCCAATAAAACATCAATTAAGTTGTCTTTCTTTCTGTCATAGTGTATACTATTAACAATACGAAACGTATGTTTGGTATACTGAAATGGTATGTAATAGTATGAGTATAAGCGTATGGTAGTGATATGAAGAAAAGTGTAAGCAGCAATAAGCAGGTTAAAAAGGGCGCGGATACAGGCATAAGTATAGACGGATATATAGATTATAATGCATTTAATGAGGCAAGGGAGCGCATAATAGGAAAGGCACATAATGACAAGGGAATAGGCACATTGTCGGAAAAGACACTGCATGCTGTTCTTAAGAATTATTACGAGCCGGATGAAGATAAGCACGAGGTGGCTATAGATGGCTACTATGCTGATATATTTAATGACAGCGGAATAATAGAGATACAGACAAGACAGCTTAATAAGCTGCGTGATAAGCTTACGGTATTTCTTGAAGAATATCATGTCACGGTCGTATATCCATGTGCATATAATAAGTGGTTGAGCTGGATAGATCCGGAGAGCGGGGAAGTAGGTGCAAAAAGAAAGTCACCAAGGCACTATACGGAATATGATGCATTTTTTGAGCTGTACAAGATAAAGAGCTTTCTTGACCATCCTAATCTGTCGGTACATCTGGTGCTTATGGATATAGAAGAATATAAGCTGTTAAACGGCTGGAATTATACGAAAAAAAGAGGTGCAACCAGATACGACAGGGTGCCTCTTGGAGTGAGGCGTATAGTAGAGCTTGACAGACCAGAGGATTATATGCAGTTCGTGCCGATAGAGTTAGAGGATGAGTTCATTGTAAAAGACTTTGCAAAGGCGGCAGGAGTACGCGAAGATACAGCAAGGCTGGGACTTAATATACTCAATCATCTTGGCGTTGTTAAGCGTGTCGGAAAGAAAGGTAACGCATATGTATACAGCTGTTGATGATGTGTTCAGAATATCTGTAAGAAACCTTGTTGAGTTTATGTGTACCTCAGGTGATATAGATAACAGGGATGTGTCAGTTCCCGATGTTAAGGTTATGCAGGAGGGGGCGAGAATACACAGAAAGATACAACATTCCATGGGTTCATCATATCACGCGGAGGTGCTTTTAAGGCATGCAGTTCCACTTACCTCGGTTAATGGTTATGATTATACACTTAAGATAGAAGGCAGGGCAGACGGTATAATCGCTGATATCAGTGAGGATGAGTATGGCAATAAGACACCTCATGGTGAGGTTACCATAGATGAGATAAAGACTATGCAGTCAGATGTCACAAAGCTTAAAGAGCCGGTGTATGTGCATAAGGCGCAGGCTTTAGTATATGGTTATATATATCTTAGTAAGCATAATCTTGACAGCATTAATATACAGATGACCTACTGTAATACTGAGACTGAAAAAATAGTAAGATTTACAGAAAACTACGATAAAGACCGGATTAGTGCGTGGTTTTTAAAGCTTGTAAATGACTTTAAAAGGTGGATGGATTATGTATTTGACGAAAGACAGTTAAGAAATGACTCAATACATAAGTTAAGCTTTCCGTTTGAGTACAGGGAAGGGCAGAAAAAGCTTGTGGCGAGTGTATACAAGTCGATAGAGCAGGAAAGAACGCTGTATATACAGGCGCCTACAGGAGTTGGAAAGACTATTTCCACGGTGTATCCTTCGGTACAGGCGTGTGGAAGAGGACTGGCAGACAAGATATTTTATCTTACCTCCAAGACGATAACAAGGACAGTCGCAGAGGAGGCTTACAGTATACTAAGGGATAAGGGACTGCATTTTACGACAGTCACACTTACTGCCAAGGATAAGATATGCCATATGGATGAAAGAAACTGCAATCCTGAGTCCTGTGAATATGCTAAGGGTCATTTTGACAGGATAAATGATGCTGTGTATGACATCATAACGCATGAGAATGTAATAGACAGGGAAAAGATACTTGAGTATTCTGTCAAGCATAAGGTATGCCCTTTTGAAATGTCACTTGATGTGTCATACTGGTGCGATGGCATAATATGCGATTATAATTATCTGTTTGACCCGGATGCATCGCTTAAAAGATACTTTGCAGATGGTACAAAGGGCAATTATATATTTCTTGTCGATGAAGCACATAATCTTGTTGACAGGGCAAGGCAGATGTACAGTGCAGTTCTTGTAAAAGAGGACTTTCTTAAGTGCAAAAATGCTGTGAAGGATATGGACAAAAGGCTTGCCTCATCACTTGAAAAGTGCAATAAGTATCTGTTGTCACTAAAGCGGCAGTGCGATAAAGAATATATAATAGTTGATGACTGCGGGACATTTCCGGATACACTGTCAAAGTGCTTTTCGTATATGCAGAAGTTCCTTGACAAATATAAGAATAATCCAGTAAGTGACGAGATAATAGAGTTTTTCTTTTCGGTAAGACATTTTCTTAATATGTATGACTGTGCGGATGATAAGTATGTGACATATGCAGAGTTAGCGAATGATGGTAATCTGCTTTTGCATCTTTACTGTGTTGACCCGTCAGGCAATATATCACTAAGACTAAGTCAGGGAAAGGCTGCTGTTATGTTTTCGGCTACATTTCTGCCGGTTAATTACTTTAAGGAAATGATATCGGGAAATACAGAAGATTATGCTGTATATGCACACTCACCTTTTGATACTTCTAATAAAAGAGTGATTGTAGGCAGGGATGTAAGCAGCAGGTATACAAGAAGAAATGTAAATGAATATACGAAGGTGGCAGATTATATACGAAAGCTTGTGACATCACGGGATGGCAGATATATGGTGTTCTTTCCGTCATACAGCTATATGCAGGCTGTCTATGATGTGTATACAGAAAAGTACCAGAGTAATATTATAGAGCTGGCTGACAATGATATGGCATCTGACATGGTTTTGGATATATTTTCTTTATCCGGCGGCAGTGTATACAATATAATAAAGCAGCCACCTAATATGAAGGAGGCTGACAAGGAGAAGTTTCTGTCGCTTTTTATGGAAAAGGACAGTACTAATATAGTCGGTTTCTGCGTGCTTGGAGGTATATTTTCAGAAGGCATAGACTTAAGAGGAGAGGCTCTTATTGGCGCTGCTATTGTTGGAACAGGAATACCCATGATATGCAGGCAGAGAAATATATTAAGGGATTACTTTGATTCACGGGGCAGAAACGGATATCAGTATGCCTATGTGTATCCCGGAATGAATAAGGTGCTGCAGGCGGCAGGAAGAGTTATAAGAACTGACAGCGACAAGGGTATTATTCTTCTTTTAGATGACAGGTTCTTAACGAAGGAGTATGAGCAGCAGTACCCAAGGGAATGGGATGTTATATATCCGTGTGACATAGCAGGAGTGGACGGCTGCATAAAAGAATTCTGGGATAAAGAAGGATAACAATAGTCGTATAATAGCTGTTATTGATAATTAAAAAGCAGATTTTAAGTGTCAGAAGCACAGAACACATTGCTAAATTGTCAGATATATGATATTATTTTAATATAAATATAAACGTGAATTGCTAATTATGAGATTATTTATGTTTGGAGAAAACAATATGGAAGAGAGCATTATAAAGGAATTAATTAATTCTAATGCTGGAGTTGAAGAGTGGAAAAAGGCAGGATTTAATGACTTACAGGCATTAGAGATTACTATTGGCATTAAGAGCGGTATAGACGTATCAAAGTATGCGTCAGAAGAATTTAATGAAAGACAGATGAAGGTTATAAGAAATGCTCTGGAGGAAGGCATAGATGTCACACCTTTTGCAGATGCAGAGTATGATTATATGCAGATGGAGCAGATAAAGGAGGGCATAAAGGAAGGCATAGACCTTTCGCTTATATGCAATCCAAAGTATGATTACGCTGTTATGAGAGAGATAAGGCTTGCACTTAAGTATAAGTTTGACTTAAGCAGATATGCAGGTCTTGGCTATCCGGGAGAGGTGTTAAGACAGATAAGGCTGTCTAAGAAGGATGATATAGATATCTCATTTTTTGTTAAAGACAACTATAATGCGAGCCAGTTGAACGAAATCAGATTAGGTATTATAAAGTGTGTTGATATATCAAAGTATATGCTGCACGAATATACAGCGGAGCAGATGAAGCAGTTAAGGCTTGGACTTGAAGCCGGTATAGATATAACAAAGTATAATATGATAGGTTTTTCATCGGGGCAGATGGAACAGATAAGACTTGGACTTGAAGAAGGCATAGATGTCACACCTTACGCAGACCCATTTATAGATGCGGTAAGGATGAAGGAGGCAAGACTTAATGAAGAGCATAATGGAACGCCGGAGACACAGAAGCTCAATGAACTGCAGAGTCAGGAGATACTTCTTGGACTACAGAGCGGCGTTGATGTCAGTGTGTATGCAGACCCAAGGTATACGTTCAGACAGATGGAACAGATAAGAATCAGACTTGAAAAGGGGATAGACCCATCGGAACTACTGATATACAAGGATAATTAGTTATTCATTATGAGTAGGAAACAGGTAACTATAAATGATTGGAGGATTCAGAAGTGAGTAATGTATATGAAAAACAGACGGAATTGAATACCAAGAATGTAGTTGTCAGTGTTGCTGAAAATCATATGAGAGCTAGCATTGTCCTTGATGAGATAGGACAGGATGGAGCATACACATATGAGGAGGTAATAGATAAGCTGTCAGCAGCAGGAGTGCGGACTGGTATAGATGAGGCGAAGATAAGGGATGTTATCGTTAAGAAGATATACGGACTGGAAGTAGTTGTAGCAGAGGGAAAAGAGGCAGTCAATGGTACTGATGGACACTACATTTTCTACTTCGATGAGAATTATGAGAGAGATAACAAGCCAACCTTAAGAGAAGATGGCTCAGTTGATTACTTTAATGTAAAGCTTTTTGAGAAGGTAAGTCAGGATGACAAGCTTGCAGAATATGTAGAACCAACAAAGGGTGAGTTCGGATATGATGTATGCGGAAAGCTGCTTGTGCCAAAGCCGGGAAGACCAAGCCCAAGATTAAGAGGACGTGGTTTTACAGTATCAGATGATGGAAAGACTTATTATGCACAGCTTGATGGTAAGGTAGAGTACCGTAACTACGACCTTAATGTAAGTAATGTATACAGTGTTTCCGGCGACCTTGATATTGGAACAGGAAGTATTGACTTTAATGGTGATGTAACTATCAGCGGCGGTGTACATAGCGGTGTTACAGTCCATGCAATGGGCAATATATTTATAGGCGGTTATGTTGAGGATGCCATACTTAAGGCAGGCAAGGATATAATCATCAAGGATGGCGTTAATGCAAGAGAGAACGGACTTATTGAAGCAGAAGGCAATGTATCAGCAAGATTTTTTGAAAATGCAAAGATTATAAGCCACGGAGATATTAAGTGTGACTATATGCTTAATACTAATGCTATGGCATATGGCAATATATATCTAGAAGGGAAGCTCGGTTCTGTTATCGGTGGAGATATAACAGGAATAAGAGGCGTTACGGTCAAGTGCTGCGGCAGTGATGCATTTGCAAAGACAGTTATAAGAGTAGGTGCCACAAAGAGCTTAAACTCAGAGTATGCCCAGATTATTATGAAGATTAAGGATATTGACTCAGAAATAGAGCGTTACGACCAGGCTATGTATAAGTTTGACATATTAAAGAAGGCTGGTTCAGATAAGTTTGATGAGACCCTTTACAGAAAGGTATTCCAGACAAAGATTGTAAAGAAGGCTGAGAAGGCAAAGTATGAAGAACGAGGCAGATATCTGTACTCTCTTATAAAAGAGTCAGAGAAGGCGGTTGTCAAGGTTGATAAGAATATATATCCCGGCAGCAGAGTGTTTATGGGTGATAAGACATATGTGCCAAGTGCTGCATTTACACATGTTGTACTTGTTAAGACAACATCAGGAATAAATATCAGGAACTATGAATAGAGATAGTGTGCCAGTAGAATGACACAATAAAGATAAGTTTAAGAGGTAATATATGATTAAAGAGGTAGCATCAATAGACCTTCCGGTACACGAGCGCATGGTTGTAAGAAAGAACAGGCTTACACCACAGGATTATACAGGCGGCAGTGTACCGAGAATATCTATAGTTACAGGAACTCATGGTGACGAGCTTGACGGGCAGTATATATGCTATGAGATTATAAGAAGAATTAATAAGACTCCTCACAAGCTTAAAGGAATAATTGATATATATCCAGATATTAATCCCCTTGGAATAGATATAGGTTCAAGGGGAATTCCAATGTTTGAGCTTGATATGAACAGGGTATTCCCGGGAGATAATAACGGTGCTGTGGCAGAGAGTGTTGCTGCCGGCATAGTAAGCGACATTATAGGCAGTGATTTCTGTCTTGATATACATTCAAGCAACATTTTCGTAAGAGAGATGCCACAGGTAAGGCTGAATGATGATAATGTTGATAAGCTGCTTCCATATGCAAAGATGCTTAATGCTGATTTTGTATGGATATTTTCATCTATAACAGTGTTAGATGCGACACTTGCATATAGTCTTAATCACCTGGGAGTGCCAACACTTGTCGCAGAGATGGGCGTTGGAAACAGAATTAATAAAGAATACAGTCTTCAGCTTCTTGATGGAATATTTAATCTTATGATACAGCTTGGAATATGGGAGGATGAACCAGTAAAGGTAAGAGAGCCGATTATATCTACAGAGGGCGAGGTCAACTTCCTCACTGCAAAGGAAAGCGGTATATTTGTTCCGGCTATTAATTCCTGCGGTATTATACATATGGGGGATAATATAGGAGATATAATAGAGCCGATAGAAGGAAGAATTCTACAGCATATAGAGTCGCCTATGGATGGAATTGTATTCACACTCAGGGAAAATCCAGTTGTATACAAGGGAGCACTCCTTGCCAGAGTGCATGGAGGCAGAAAGTAATGAGAAAAGAAGTATTATACAGTTTAAAAGGCATATACAGGGAAAACTTCGAGATAGAAGGCTACAGATTTGGAAATGGTGAGAAGTCGGCGTGTATAGTCGGTGCTATGCGTGGCAATGAAATGCAGCAGCTATATATATGCTCACAGCTTATAAAGGTGCTTAAGGAACTTGAGGCACACGGCGCTATATCACACAATCACGAAATTCTTGTAATACCGTCAGCTAACAGGTTTTCAATGAATGTGGAAAAGAGGTTCTGGCCGATAGATAATCTTGATATTAACAGAATGTTTCCGGGAGATATGGCAGGAGATACAACCAAGCAGATAGCGGCAGCTATATTTGAAAGCTGCAGGGGTTATAATTATGGTATACAGTTTGCAAGCTTTTATATGCCGGGTGACTTTATTCCTCATGTGCGTATGATGGAAACGGGCTATCAGAGTGCCAGTCTTGCTAATCTTTTCGGATTACAGTATGTAGTTATAAGAAAGCCAAAGCCTATGGACACAGCTACACTTAACTATAACTGGCAGATGAATGGAACGAATGCATTTTCAATATACACAAACAGCACAGATATGGTCGATGACAAGTCGGCAAGACAGGCTGTGTCTTCAGTGTTAAGATTTCTTACAAGAATGGGTATCGTAAAGTACAATAATCACAGTGGTTATATAGCCAGCGTTATCAATGAATACGACTTATCAGCAGTCAAGACTTATGATGCAGGCTTCTATAAAAGGTTAAAGGAGCCGGGCGACCCGGTAGTCCACAACGAGGTTATCGGACAGGTCATAGACCCGTGTGAAGGCTTTGTAAAGAGTGAGATAATATCTCCGACAGATGGAATAGTGTTCTTTGCACATACTGCGCCTATGGTTATGAGTAATGAGGTTGTATACAAGATTATCAGACGTATGCACGAGTAAATCAATCTTGTTTATTTATCACTAATGTGGTACAATAATAAACATTCTTTCAATAATTGCGATTATGGTATTCTGTTATGTGATATTTCAGACTATTCTGACATCACTTAGCGGTAGCAGTAATTGCATTAAGAAAGAATAAATGTATCTGTACGGTTACAGTTGATTAAGAAAGGAATTAATTAAGATGAGCGGCGTAAGAAGAGTTTTTGTTGAAAAGAAGAAGCCTTTCGCAGTTAATGCCAAGGAACTTCACGATGAAATCACAGGATATCTTGGAATAAAGGATATCACAGATGTAAGGGTGCTTATAAGATATGACATCGAAAATCTTTCAGATGATACATACAAGAAGGCACTTACTACAGTTTTCTCAGAACCACCTGTAGATGATGTTTATGAAAATGAATTTACAGCATCTGAGGATGACTATGTATTCTCTGTTGAATATCTTCCCGGACAGTTTGACCAGAGAGCTGATTCAGCAGAACAGTGTGTTAAGTTTCTCAACGAGAATGAAACTCCAGTAATTAAGACAGCAACTACTTATATTATCTCAGGTAAGCTTACTGATGATGATAAGGATAAGATTAAGAACCATTGTATTAATCCGGTTGACTCAAGAGTGGCTGATGAGAATATCCCAGAGACTCTTGTTACTAAGTTCGATACGCCAGCGGATGTTATTATATTTGACGGGTTCAAGGATATGGAGGAGGATAAGCTTAAGGCTTTATACGACTCACTTGGACTTGCCATGACATTTAAGGATTTTAAGTTCATTCAGGATTACTTTAAGAATGAAGAGAAGAGAAATCCATCGATGACAGAAATCAGAGTACTTGATACATACTGGTCTGACCACTGCCGTCACACAACATTTGCAACAGAATTAAAAGATGTTACTTTCAAGGATGGTTACTACAGAGCTCCTATGGAGGAAACTTACAATAAGTATCTTTCTGACAGGGCTGTTATATATAAAGACAGAAAAGATAAGTTCGTATGTCTTATGGACTTAGCCCTTATGGGTATGAAGAAGTTAAAGGCAGAGGGAAAGCTTGCTGACCAGGAGGAGTCTGATGAGATTAATGCCTGCTCGATAGTTGTCCCAGTTGAGATTGATGGAAAGACAGAGGAGTGGCTTGTTAACTTCAAGAATGAAACACACAACCACCCAACAGAGATAGAGCCTTTCGGTGGCGCTGCTACATGTCTTGGTGGAGCTATAAGAGACCCACTTTCAGGACGTACATATGTATATCAGGCTATGCGTATCACAGGTGCAGCAGACCCTACAGTTCCAGTAGCAGATACACTTCACGGAAAGCTTCCTCAGAGAAAGATAGTTACAGAGGCAGCACACGGTTACAGCTCATATGGTAACCAGATAGGTCTTGCTACAGGCTATGTTAAGGAAATATATCACCCAGATTACGTTGCAAAGCGTATGGAGATAGGTGCAGTTATAGCGGCAGCACCAAGAAGTGCTGTTAAGAGAGAGAATTCTGACCCGGGAGATATTATTATTCTTCTTGGCGGTAGAACAGGACGTGATGGATGTGGCGGTGCTACAGGTTCATCTAAGGTTCACACAGAAGAGTCGATAGAGACTTGTGGAGCTGAAGTTCAGAAAGGTAATGCACCTACAGAGCGTAAGATGCAGCGACTTTTCAGAAGACCAGAGGTAACTAAGCTTATTAAGAAATGTAACGACTTTGGTGCAGGTGGTGTTTCAGTAGCCATCGGTGAGCTTGCAGCAGGTCTTACAGTTGACCTTGACAAGGTTCCTAAGAAGTATGAAGGTCTTGACGGAACAGAGCTTGCTATATCAGAGTCACAGGAAAGAATGGCAGTTGTAGTTGACCCAGCAGATGTTAAGGAATTCCTTGCATATGCAGCAGAGGAGAACCTTGAAGCTGTTGAGGTTGCTGTTGTTACAGAGGAGCCTAGACTTGTACTTAACTGGAGAGGTAAGGATATCGTTAATATTTCAAGAGCATTTCTTGATACTAACGGCGCACATCAGGAGACATCTGTACTTGTGGATATTCCGGATGAGAATGAGAATTATCTTAAGGCAAAGGAAGTTGAAGATGTTAAGGGTAAGTGGCTTAAGACACTTGCAGACCTTAATGAGTGCTCACAGAAGGGACTTGTTGAAAGATTTGATGGTTCTATCGGTGCAGGTTCAGTGCTTATGCCTTATGGCGGTAAGTACCAGCTCACAGAAACTCAGGCTATGGTTGCAAAGCTTCCAGTGCTTAAGGGCAAGTGCGATACAGTAACTATGATGGCTTATGGTTTTGACCCATATCTTTCTAAGTGGAGTCCATACCACGGAGCTATGTATGCAGTTACAGACTCAGTTGCAAAGATTGTTGCTGCTGGTGGTGACTACAGCAGGATTAGATTTACATATCAGGAATACTTTAGAAGAATGACAGAGGACCCATCAAGATGGAGCCAGCCTTTTGCAGCACTTCTTGGTGCTTACGAGGCACAGCTTGGCTTTGGACTTCCATCTATCGGTGGTAAGGACTCTATGTCAGGAACATTTGAACATATAGATGTACCACCTACATTATGCTCATTTGCAATAGATGTAGCTAAGGAACAGGATATTATCACACCTGAATTAAAGAAGGCTGGCAATGTCCTTGTAAGATTTGACATTGAAAAGGATAAGTATGACCTTCCTGTATTCTCACAGATTAAGGAATTATACTCAGCTATCCACGAAGCTATCAGGAGCAAGGCAATCGTATCTGCATATGTGCTTGATGCTAATGGTTTAGTTCCAGCAATAAGCAAGATGGCATTTGGTAATAAGCTTGGTGTGGCTGTTGAGTCTTCAGTATCAAAGGAAGAATTATTTGCACCAGCATATGGCTGCATAGTAGCAGAAGTAGACAGCTCTAAGCTTGCAGAGATTAAGGCAGCTTATACTAAGGTTGGTACAGTAACCGAAGAAGCTAAGTTTACATATGAAGATGTTTCAATCAATATTGAGGAAGCTTTAAGTGTATGGAAGGATACTCTTGAAGATGTATTCCCAACAAAGGTAACTAAGGAAACAGACAAGATTGAAACACCTGTATATTCAGCAGGCAATGTATATGTATGCAGGAATAAGGTTGCAAAGCCAACTGTATTTATACCAGTATTTCCGGGTACTAACTGTGAGTATGACAGTGCAAAGGCATTTGAGAGAGCCGGCGCTGATACTATTATCAAGGTATTCAAGAACCTTGATGCAGAAAGCATAAGAGAGTCTGTTGATGAGTTTGAAAAGGCTATTAACCAGTCACAGATTATTATGTTCCCGGGCGGATTTTCAGCAGGTGATGAACCAGATGGTTCTGCCAAGTTCTTCGCAACAGCATTCCGTAATGCTAAGATGAAGGAGGCAGTTGAGAAGCTCCTCAATGAAAGAGATGGTCTTGCACTTGGTATCTGTAATGGTTTCCAGGCTCTTATCAAGCTTGGCTTAGTACCTAACGGTAAGATAACAGGACAGGATGTTAATTCTCCTACATTAACATTTAATACAATCAACCGTCATATATCTAAGATGGTATATACAAAGGTTGTTACTAATAAGAGCCCATGGCTTGCAGGTGCAGAACTTGGAAAGGTATACTGCAACCCAGCTTCACACGGTGAAGGACGTTTCGTAGCACCTAAGGAATGGCTTGACAAGCTCTTTGCAAATGGTCAGGTGGCTACACAGTACTGTGACCCAGAAGGCAACATTTCTATGGATGAAGAATGGAATGTCAATGGCTCATATATGGCTGTTGAAGGTATCACAAGTCCGGACGGAAGATGCTTAGGTAAGATGGCACATTCTGAAAGACGTGGTGACTCAGTAGCTATCAACATCTATGGCGAACAGGATATTAAGATATTTGAGTCAGGTGTTAAGTACTTTAAGTAATAAATAAAGTTTATAATGTCACGTTATAATATGATTAAAGGGTCAAAAGGTATCATCGATGCATGCTTGCATGCAATTCGATGTATACCTTAGTGACCCTCATATCATAATATTAAATCGTATGATTAATATGATATTGAGGTTAAGCAGGTAATTGTCATAATTATACTTAGTATGGTTATGGCATCCCTCAATATCGCATAACAGGACATCATAATATATTAAGAAACTATCAACCAGAGATTGCTAATATAGCCGATTAGCGTGTAACTATTTAATCATCTGGAGTGGTTGTCTGTAACAGGCAGAATAGCCGGATGATTAATTGACGCAGACATTTAATCAGGAGTGAAGGCTATGAGAGCAACAAATGCAGAGGTTATGGTTATTAATGGAACTATCAATAAGGATTGGATAAGACAGTATGGTGAGGATATTCACAATGTCAGGGAATTGTACATATCAAAGGATGTAAGGAAGATTGAGCCTGATATGTTAGCGGTTCTTGATAATCTTACGACTATAGTTGTGGATGAGGATAATCCATATTATGATAGCAGGGATAATTGTAATGCTGTGATAGACAGCCAGACTAATGAACTAATCATAGGCTGTCAGAGAACTGTTATTCCAGCAGGGATAACGGGAATAGGTGTATATGCATTTTATGGAAGAAGTGGTTTAAAGAGCATAACTATTCCATATAGCATATCTTATATATCTGAGTGCGCTTTTGAAGATTGTTATAATCTTGTTGATGTTAAGATGACTTCAGGTATCAGGCATATAGGTGCAAGAGCATTTGCAGGATGTGTAAGTCTTATGGACGTATGGGTACCGGAAGAGATTACAGAAGTGCAGGAGAGTGCATTTGAGAGTGTCAATCATATCACATATGATGGAACGCTTGAATATGACGAATGGGGTGCATGGATAGTAGGCTGATAACAATCCTATAATAACATATACACATTAGTAAAAGGAGAACTGGTAGCGGTAAGCTACTAGCTCTCCTTTTTTTTAAGATTATCAAGTGCAAATTCACATGACTGTACAACAAGTTCATTTACAGATATATCCTCCTGCTGTGCAATCAGTGATAATCTGTCAGCTAATTCTTTGGGAATACGATAAGTTCTGTTTACATATTCCGTTTTTTTAATTTCGAACTTCATAATATCACCCGCTTATATTATTTATTTTTATGCAAATATTATCAACATTTATTTTAGTGTTAAACAGAAATGAAATATATACAATAAAATTACACATTAAAAAATATGTGCATTATTGCAATGAAATATTATGCGGTGTATACTGTTTACAAAATAGAGTTGTAAAAAATTTTATAAAAAAATATGAATTTATAAAACCTTTTTAAGATTGGTAACGTCATATAAGTGTTGGATATATAAATCATATCCAGATATGAAGAGGATTATATAACAGATATTATATATAATTAATACTGTTAATAATAAAAATAAATAATATGAAAGGAGGTTGATAAGTATAAGGGTGTAATATTATGAACAATGGGAAATGTTTAATAAAAGCAAAGGAGAATTTATGAAAAAATATCTGAGAAAAAGTGTAAAGCTGTTAATTGCATTAGGTATTTCGATTGCTTTCATTCTGGGATTTAATAATGAAAGTTCAAACGCAGCTTCAAACACAGATATAAGACCCGGTTACGATGGGCAGTGGTATTATTATAATGATGGTAATATCGATATGAGCTATACGGGACTTGCCAGTAATGAATATGGCTGGTTCTATATAAGAAATGGAGTTATAGACTGGAGTTATACAGGATTAGCCAGCAACGAATATGGCTGGTTCTATGTAAACGGAGGAGCGCTTGACTGGAGTTATACGGGACTTGCGGGCAATGAATACGGCTGGTTCTATGTAAGCAATGGAGCACTCGATTGGAGTTATACAGGACTTGCCAGCAACGAATATGGCTGGTTCTATGTAAATGGAGGAGTACTTGACTGGAGTTATACAGGATTAGCCAGCAACGAATATGGCTGGTTCTATATAAACGGAGGAGCACTTGACTGGGGTTACACAGGATTAGCATATAATGAATACGGCTGGTTCTATGTAAGTAACGGAGCACTTGACTGGGGCTACACAGGACTGGCATATAATGAATACGGCTGGTTCTATGTAAACAATGGAGCGCTTGACTGGAGCTACACAGGATTGGCATATAATGATAATGGCTGGTTCTATGTAAGCAATGGAGCAATAGACTGGATTTATACCGGTATTGCCTCTAATGACAATGGACAGTGGTACATAGAAGGTGGACAGATTAACTGGGGCTATACAGGACAGATAAGCTTTGATGGCAGACTGTATGATGTGTCAGGTGGTAAGGCAACATTGCATATCGATGAGGCGCATCAGCATGTATACAGGGATGTAGTAGTTGCACCTACATGTACTTTAAAAGGTTATACAGAGCATATATGTGATGGATGTGGTGACAGTTATAAAGACAGCTATACTAAGGAATTGGGACATGACTATAAGTCAGAGATAACTAAATCACAAACATGTACAGAGAATGGAGTAAGAACATATACATGTAACAGATGTAATGACTCATATATAGAGCCTGTATTAAAGACAGCACATAGGTATGAGGATACAGTAGTAGAGCCAACATGTACAAGCGATGGTTACACTAAGCATGTGTGTCCTATATGTGGCGACAGTTATACAGATAATGAAAAGGCTGCATTAGGACATAGTTATACATCAGAAGTAAGGCTAGAGCCAACATGTACACAAAACGGTGAAAAGATATATACATGCAGCAGATGCCATAATTCGTATACAGAAACGATTGCAGCTACAGGACATAAGTATGTAGACACAGTTGTGGAACCAACATGTACAAGTAAAGGATATACTGAGCATGTGTGCAGCATATGTGGTGAGTCATATACTGATAATAGTAAAGATTACCTGCCTCATAGTATAACTTCTGAAGTAATTATAGAACCTACATGTACTCTAGAAGGATGGGAAACTAATACATGTAGTGTATGTGGATATACTTATAATGAGAAATTGCCAAAGCTTGAACATAATTATGTTGTAGACCATGTATTAGAACCAAGCTGTGAATATAAAGGATATACCGTATATAAATGTACAATGTGTACTAAAGGGTATACTGATGATTATATAGAGCCAACAGGTCATTCTTACGAAACAACAGATGTAAGAGAGGCAACTTGTACAAAAGAATGATATATTAAATATAAGTGTTCAAAGTGCGGAAAGTATGAATATGAATATACACCAAAGGCTGAGCACAAGTATACAGATAAAGTTGTACCACCAAGCAGTAAAGAAAAAGGATATACATTACATACATGTACAGTGTGTGGAGATACATATAAGGATAATTATACAGAGGATTATGACCCACATAGGAAGGTATATGGTGATGAATATGATGCAAGAGCTATATATGTAGAGCCAGGCGACAGAGTTGTATTTGACTTATCCAGAGAGTATAAGGGCTATAGTGTGGGCAGTGAATACGGATATAAACAGCTTGAAGCAGGACAAGAAATAGAGATAACTAAAGATTATGAATATAAGAATTTACAATTTTGTGCATCTACAGGTAGTTATGATAGTTATTATTGTAAAATTTTTGTAGGTAATATAGATAAAGAAAGTGGTTTCTTCTATTTTGAAAATCAGGATGAACCGGGAACAGCTACAATATATAACTATGTTGGTGATGATGCAGAACAGATTACATCATTAGCAGTACCTGCACAGGTTGCCGGATTAAAGGTTACAAGTGTACATAGCACTTTTGATACATGTACTTCATTGGAAGAACTTATATATTCAGAGGGAATTACAGATGTTGTTTTTGAAACTAATAATATAAGTGAGTTTAGGGTATCAACAGAAATACAAAATCCTTCTAAGAGGATAGTTATTCCATCAACTGTAACAAGCGGTAAAATAAGTAGTAACTTTAGTTTCACAGATAGTAGCCGAAAGACACGTGAGATTGTGTTTAACGGTACACCTAATATACCAGATGGCTTCTGTAGTGGAATGGAAAATCTTAAAAAGGTAACTTTATTACCGGGTGTACAGACAATAGGAGAAAGTGCATTTGCTGGGACAGGAATAGAAGAATTTTCTTTACTAGAGTCTGTTACATCAATTGGAAATTATGCTTTTGCAAATTGCGACAATTTACCAGAGGTTGTTATACCAGAAACAGTTACCAATATTGGTGAAGGTGCTTTTTCTGATTGTGAAAATGTTGAAAAAGTAGTCTGGTCAGATAAGTTGACAGAGATACCTAAAAATACATTTAAGAATTGTGTATCACTTAAGGATATTGATTTTGGTAATGTACAGAGTATTGGAACATCAGCATTTGACACTTGTACATCATTAACATCGGTAAATATTCCAGATAGCGTAACTAATATAGGTGACCATGCATTTAGTGGCTGCTCATCACTTGTTATAGATAAGCTTCCAACTAATGTGACAGTTTACGATGACGGAGTGTTTAATGAATGTAAGGCATTTACTTTATCAGAAATTCCAGAAGGAGTTACACACATATGGTCTGGAGCATTTGCAGGCTGTGAATTCCCGAATTCAATCACACTTCCTGTCTCAATTAAGGTTGCAAGAGGTCTTAATGGCTGTAAGAAATTAATCTTAAAGGAAGGAGTTACAAAGCTTGACTCACAGATAAAGTATTGCAGTGAAGTTGAAGAGGTAATACTTCCTGAGACATTAACAGAGATTGGAAACAGGGTATTTGAAGGTTGTGATTTGTTGAAGTCAGTTACAATTCCTAAGAGCCTTGAGCTTTGTCCGGGTGCATTGTCAGGTGGTGGACCAGCATTTGAATTTTCAAGCATAGAAACAGTGACATTTGAAGAAGGTACTGAAAAGATACATAATGCATTGTTTTATAACTGTGGTTCATTAAAGACTGTAAATATACCCGACACAGTTAAAACAATAGGACAGTATGCTTTCTATTGGTGTGGAAACCTTGAAAGCGTAAATATTCCAGAAGGTGTTACAACACTTGAAACAAGCTGCTTTGCTTATTGCGGCAACCTTAAGAGCATAACTATACCATCAACAATAGATGATGTAGGCGGTGCTATAAAAGGTTCACCTTTTGAATATTGCGGTATTGAAACAGTAGAATTCACAGGAAACAGAACAACTATACCACAAAGTATATTCTATGAAAGTAACAACTTAAAGCATGTTATTTTCCCAGAGAATTTAAAGGAAATTGGAAACACAGCATTTTATGGCTGTGACTCACTTGAAACAGTAACATTCCCAGAAGGACTTGAGAGAATAGGTGACGGCGCATTTGCATACTGCCCTAATCTTACAGAGGTTACTATACCAAACAGTGTAACATACTGGGGAAGTGAGTCGGCATCAGGTCTTGGAAATGCCTTTGAGTATAGTGGACTTAAGACAGTACACCTTAACGAGGGAAGAACAGAAATACCAAGTTATGCATTTATTCACTGCGAAAACCTGACAGACATTAACATACCTTCAACAGTGGAAAAGATAGGCGATTATGCATTTGATTACTGCAATAGCTTAGAGAGTATAGTTCTTCCAGAAGGTCTTACAAGCCTTGGAATGGCAGCCTTTGCCAATACAGGAAGTTTAAGAAGCATTGTATTACCTAAGTCACTTACTAACTACGGCTGGGTAGTAGGCGGAGGACCTTTCGAGTACAGCGGATTAAGTGAAGTTACATTAGAAGATGGAACAACTGACATAGCAGAAGGATTATTTACATTCTGTAAGAATCTTTCAACTATCAACATTCCATCATCAGTCACAGCTATTAATAATTATGCATTCTATGGCTGCGAAAGTCTTACTTCATTCACTATACCTGCTAATGTGACAACATTAGGTGCACAGGTGTTCTATGGTAGTGGAGTAACAGAAATGTTTATACCTAAGACACTTATTACAGCCGGTAACAATAGTATGAGTGCATTTGAAGGAAGTAACATAGCAAAGATTACATTAGAAGAAGGAATAACTACAATAAGCACAGCAGAGTTTACATTATGCAAGAAGCTTGCTGAGGTCAACCTTCCATCTACACTAAAGACAATAGAGAACAGTGCATTCCAGGGCTGTGATGCGTTAGTAAGTATCACTATCCCTTATGGCGTGACAAGCATAGAAGGATATGCATTTGCAGACTGTTCAGCATTAGAAAAGGTTGTTGTACCATCAAGTGTGACATCAATTGCGACACTTGGCAGCGGTCAGCATATATTTGCACATATACAGACTTCTGGAGATAAGTATCCAACAATGTATGTAAAAGAAGGAAGTTATGCACAGACATATGCAAAAGATAATAACATTAATTATGTGGTTGCAGATGTTCAATAATGTTGATATAGGTTAATTCCTGATAAATATAACCGGATTATAACTGGAAACTGGTTTATGTCATTGAAATATTATGGCATAGACCAGTTTTTTAGTTCGAATGTATGAAATGATTAAAGGGTCAAAAGGTATCATCGATGCATGCTTGCATGCAATTCGATGTATACCTTAGTGACCTGCACTACACCGAGAAAGTAGCAATTTACTATGCGAAGCTAGTAAATTAGCGGATTTCGAGGTGGAGTCAGATTACGGGAATGCGGAGTATGGAGTAATCTGATTAATCATAAATGAGGGGCAAAATATCTTTTGACCCTCATATCATAAAATATGAATATATTGAGAAAAAAATATTGACAAATGACAAAAGTTAGAATATTATAATAGTAGTTAGAAATAACTAACACATATGCCTATATAAATATATTAAATGAACGGGTCTGGCGCCCGTTTATTTAAAAAATATGAGTTAGCAACAACTAACGCGAGTTAGCAATAAACTAACATAGATAATAATTGTTATGTTAAAGGAATGTGATACGAAAATTTTCTTTAATATACAGAATGGATATAAACAAGTTCGCAGGATAAGGAGGATAAGGATGAGCGTAGTTATAATCGGTGGTAATGAATGCATGGTATGTCAATATGAAAAGATATGTAAGAAGCATGGTTGTAAGGCGAAAGTATTTGTAAAGGAAAAAAGCGGGTTCAGCAAGCAGATAGGTAATCCGGACCTTATGATACTTTTTACAAATACTGTTTCACACAAAATGGTACATAGTGCCGTTACAGAGGCAAAGAGCAAGGACATACACATTGTGCGTTCACACTCAAGCAGCGCCTCATCACTTAATGCAGTTCTTCAGGAATATATGACTGAGAATAAGGCATGCTAAATCTTCTATTAGATATAGAAGATATTGTACGAAATTAGAGCGGGTGTTCAGACATTTGAAAACGTATTAATAATGGCAGCATGTTTATTAATCAGAACAGACAGATGGAGGATGATAATGAGTAAGAGTCTTGAATTACAGATAGTAAGCGAGTGTGCGCCTACATTGGCAGGTATAAAAACGGCGAATTTGTTTAATTATAAGTATAGTGATAAAGAAGCGTTTATACTTGAACTTGACAGTGCCAACGAAGAACTTAATAAGAAGGGACTGTATATAAAGGCTCTCAGAAGCAGTGACACAAGCGCACTTATATATGTATATAGAAGGAACCTCTTATTCAAAGACCTTAATAAAGACGAAGTGTGGAATATACTCACAGAATATGGATACACTATAAGAAATGTAGATGAGTCGATAAAAAGGCTTGAGCAAAGACTTGGAGAGAGTGTCTGTTTTCCACACGAAATAGGGTTGTTCTTAGGATATCCGGCAGAGGATGTGAAGGAATTTATCGCCAACAAAGGACAGAACTGTAAATGCTGTGGCGTATGGAAGGTGTATTCCAATGAGCAGGAAAGTGTACGTACTTTTGAACGCTTTAAGAAATGCTCTATGGTATACCAGAAGGTATTTACAGGCGGAAGAACTTTAAATCAGTTGACCGTGAATGCGTGATGCGAAACGTGTTCACTCAACATATATGGCATATATGATTGGATATTATCACCTGCTTAACGCCAAGAACATAATAAAAAAGTTACTAATATGACGTTTATAAAGGCTTGAGGTGCTTAAGGATTATATAAATTGCAAAGCAATGGGGTAATCAGCGGGTATGACATTTATATTTGATATATAACATCATATATCCCAATTAAATAATATTATATGGAGGATTTATAAAATGAGTAAAGTTGCAGTTGTATATTGGAGCGGTACAGGTAATACAGAGGCTATGGCAAATGAAGTGGCAGATGGTGCAAAAGCAAAGGGAGCTGAGGTAACAACTTTTACAGCTTCAGAGTTCAGTTCAGCAGACCTTGCTACATATGATACAGTAGCATTCGGATGCCCTGCTATGGGGGCTGAAAATCTTGAGGAGTCTGAATTCGAGCCTATGTTTACAGACTGCGAAGGAAGTCTTTCAGGAAAGAAGATTGCACTTTTTGGTTCATACGGATGGGGAAGTGGTGAATGGATGGATGACTGGGCTGACAGATGTAAAAATGCAGGCGCTAATCTTGCAGTTGACCCTGTAATCTGCAATGAAGCACCGGATGATGATGCGAAGGCAAGCTGTAGAGAGCTTGGGGCTGCGTTGGCATAGTTGTGGCTGATATATATCTGGTTAGTGGGTTCAGGTGATAATGCAGGATTACTGCGGAATGGACTAATGAGCAGATTAGTTGGCGAACGGACGATATAAGGTATGGCAAGGCTGCCGCTGATAATGTTTCGGACACCAGAAAACTGGTCGGTTATTTCTAATACTTTCCATATAGATATTGTATATGGACGCTACCGCTCAGACGCGCCATCCTTGGCGCGGCTTCACTTGCGGGTACATCCTTGTACCCGCATAGCTGTATACAGAAGGAAAGTATAAGAACTAACACAACCAGCTTTCAAGTGTGTCCTACACATTATTCGCGGCAGCCTTGCCATACCTTATATCTGACTTTGGCGGAATTTGAACAGGTGATATATATCAGGCGTAATTTGGAATATTAGAAAAAGTAAGATTATCAAACATCAACTTAATACTAAATTATTCCAACAGCCAGACATAATATACGGGGCGGGTCGCATGAATAATGCGAAGGGCACACTTGAAAGCCGGAGGTACTGTTTCTTATACTTTCCCTTAACTCCTCAGATAGGAGGGTACAAGGATGTACCCGACAGCGAAGCCGTGCCAAGGATGGCACGTCTGAGCGGTATCGTCCGGCAGAAGTATCTATATGGAAAGTATTAGAAACAGCCCTCCGGTTTTCTGGTGTCAGCAGCTATATTCGTGTGACCCGCCCCGTATATTATGTCGTCCGTTTGCCAACATATGTATAATATTGCACAACAAAGCTTCGTTTGTTGGAATTTACTTGAATGTATCTTTGTTACGAACATTTAGCACAATACTATATTATATTAAACATTTACATTGCCCAAATATCACCAAAACACCGCCTAATGCCGCGCTCACAGGTTAGTTATCCCTCAACAATCTCCGCTACAACTTACACTCGTTGCCATAATATAACAAATATTAAAAATATCTAAAAAAAGTAATTGACATCTAATGAGCGTTAGTATATACTAACACACGTGATAAATGAAAAACATTATCAACATACATAGATATACATACAGACAGGAGTGATATTATGCCATTATCAATGATAGGTGAAGGTGAGACAGCAACAATAACAAGAGTTGGTGGTAAGGAAGAAACAAGACGTTTTCTTGAAAATCTTGGCTTTGTAGTAGGAGCTATTGTTACAGTAGTTTCAAAGACAGGTGGTAATGTTATAGTTAATATCAAGGAGTCAAGAGTAGCTATAGGTAAGGATATGGCTACAAAGATTATGGTATAGCATTTATTCAGCATTTAAAGAAAGTTTGATACAGATTAAACTGCTAAGAATTAATTGCTGCATAAGTACATATTGTTATAAAGACTTGTAAAGCAAGCCTCTATATAGATTTCATCATTATCATGGTGAATATATAAGCCGTAGCTGCATTTCAGATATAACTGCTTTGTATTAAAGATAATGATGATTGACAATAATCATTAAGAAGGAGAGATGAAGATGACTTTAAAGGAAGTTTCTGTAGGTCAGACCGTTAAAGTTGCTAAGCTTAATGGTGAAGGCCCTGTTAAGAGAAGAATTATGGACATGGGCATTACAAAAGGTGTTGAAGTATATGTAAGAAAAGTTGCACCTTTAGGTGATCCAATTGAAGTAACTGTCAGAGGATATGAATTATCTATTCGTAAGGCAGATGCGGCTATGATTGAAGTTGGCTAGTTATGTGATTTTTTTTTGACAAAGGGTTAGCAAAAACTAATCCTAGCAAGCACAATCTAAACACAGACAGTTATAACTAAACAAAGAAAGAGGTAGAAAGATGTCAATTAAGATTGCATTAGCAGGTAACCCAAACTGCGGTAAAACAACATTGTTCAATGCACTCACAGGCTCTAACCAGTTCGTTGGTAACTGGCCAGGCGTTACTGTTGAGAAAAAAGAAGGTAAGTTAAAGGGACATAAAGATGTTGCCATCATGGACTTACCAGGTATTTATTCACTTTCTCCATACACTTTAGAGGAAGTAGTTGCAAGAAACTATCTTATTAACGAAAGACCAGATGCTATCATCAATATCGTTGATGGTACTAACATTGAAAGAAACTTATATCTTTCAACACAGATTATGGAGCTTGGTATTCCAGTAATTATGGCTGTAAATATGGTAGACCTTTTATCAAGAAATGGTATTACTCTTAATACAGCTAAGTTATCAGAAAAGCTTGGATGCGAAGTTGTAGAAATATCAGCACTTAAGGGAACAGGTATCAAGGAAGCAGCAGATAAGGCTGTAAAGCTTGCCCAGTCTAAGAAGGTTAATAAGCTTGTTCATAAGTTCAGTGATGAAGTTGAATCTGTTATAGAGGCAGTTGAAGGCAAGATTGGTCTTGATGTTGCAGATGAACAGAAGAGATTTTTTGCTATCAAGTTATTAGAGAGAGATGATAAGATAGGACAGCTTATGACAAGCGTTCCTGATGTATCAGAAGAGATAGCTAAGCTTGAGAAGGACTTCGATGATGATACAGAAAGTATTATCACAAATGAGAGATATACATACATTTCTTCTATTATTGATGAATGTGTAAAGAAGGCACACAGCAAGGATAAGCTCTCAACTTCTGATAAGATTGATAAGATAGTAACTAACAGAATATTAGCACTTCCAATATTCGCAGCAGTTATGTTCTTAGTATATTATATTGCAATGGTAACAGTTGGTTCAGCAGCTACAGACTGGGCTAATGATGGTTTATTTGGTGATGGTTTCCATCTTTTCGGTATCGGTACTTCAGCTTATGAAGAAGTAGAAGAAGAATATGGCGACTCAGATGCAATCATTGCTGCATATGTAGAAAGCCTTGGTTCTAAGGGCGAAGCAATAGCAGATGCCATTGATACAGAAGCAGATGACTATGATTCAGAAGAAGCTGTAAAGGCTCTTACAAGTCTTAAGGCTATGGTTAAGTCAACAGATACAGTTGACTACACAGTAGAAGACGAAGAAACACTTGAAACTACAGAAGATACAGCAGATGCTGATGCTATCAAGGAAGCTATTGACCTTGCTATCCAGTATGATGGCGCTGCTCCAGACCCAGCAGATTATGGTGTATGGGTTCCTGGTATTCCAGTACTTATCGAAGATGGCCTTGATGCAATCGGTTGTGCAGACTGGTTAAAGGGACTTATCCTTGATGGTATTGTAGCTGGTGTTGGTGCCGTACTTGGTTTCGTTCCTCAGATGTTAGTATTATTCTTATTACTTGCTATCTTAGAGGCATGCGGATATATGGCACGTATCGCATTTATTATGGATAGAATTTTCAGAAGATTTGGTCTTTCAGGAAAGTCATTCATTCCAATTCTTATCGGTACAGGTTGTGGTGTTCCGGGTATTATGGCTTCACGTACAATCGAGAACGAAAGAGACCGTCGTATGACAATTATGACAACAACATTTATACCTTGTGGTGCTAAGACACCATTCATCGCTATGATTGCAGGTGCAATATTTGGTGGTTCACCTTGGGTTGCAACATCAGCTTACTTCATCGGTATGGCAGCAATCATCGTATCAGGTATTATTTTAAAGAAGACAAAGTTATTCAGCGGAGATCCAGCACCATTCGTTATGGAACTTCCTGCATATCATATTCCAACAGTTGGCAACGTACTTAGAAGTATGTGGGAGCGTGGCTGGTCATTCATCAAGAAGGCTGGTACAATTATCCTCCTTTCTACAATCGTTGTATGGTTTACAACATACTTTGGATTCACAGATGATGGATTCAGAATGTTAGCAGAAGATGAAATTGATATGAGTATCTTAGCTAAGATTGGTAGTGCAATCTGCTGGATATTCACACCACTTGGATGGGGCAACTGGCAGGCAGCCGTAGCTTCAATCACAGGACTTGTAGCTAAGGAAAACATCGTTGGTACTATGGGTATCCTTTATGGTGGCGGAGATTTATCTCCATATGCAGCACTTGCACTTGAGTTCACTAAGTTAGCTGGTTTCTCATTCCTTACATTCAACCTTCTCTGCGCTCCTTGCTTCGCAGCAATCGGTGCTATCAAGAGAGAGATGAACAGTGCTAAGTGGACTTGGACAGCTATTGGATATCAGTGTGGTTTCGCTTATGTAGTATCACTTTGCATCTACAATATAGGAAGACTTATCGCTGATGGCGCATTCAGCATCTGGACAGTAGTAGCTATTCTCTTAGTAGTTGGTTTCTTATATCTTTTATTCAGACCAACAAAGGAAGCTAAAGAATATAAGAAAGCTGCTGGTGTCAACTAATAATTAAGCCAATACTTTCCTAATCATTAATCATAACTCTTAAGGTATATAAAAGTCTGGCATATGATTGTATACGTAAGTAAATGTAATAAGCTATATGCCAGATGAAGCCTTAAGAAAGTAACTAAGAATTAAAAGCAGCAAAATGTCACGGAGGTCGGTAATAATGGGTACAGTAATAGTTACAGCAGTATTAGTTGTTATTGTAGCAGCGATTGTATTCAGCATGGTTAAAGGCAAGAAGAATGGTAAACACACATGTGGCGGAGATTGCGGACACTGTGGAGGTTGCCACTGATTATAGGAGGCATCGATGCAGAGGTACTATTCGGGTGATGAGAATGCTTCTAATACAGTTAGCTATGAGAGAAGCAAAATGCAGAAGGATATAATTCTGCAAATGTTAAAAAAAAGGGGTTGCAGGATAACCAAACAGAGAATGATGTTATTAGATATTATTCTTGAGGAGGACTGCTCATGTTGCAAAGAAATATACTATAAGGCAAGCAAGATTGATCCTAAGATAGGAACAGCAACTGTCTATCGCATGATTAATACACTTGAAGAGATAGGTGCCATAAGCAGAAAGAATATGTATAAGGTACACTGTACAGAAAGCTGCGAGGAAAATGGTGATACATTTTCAGTGGAGTTTGATGATAATTCAGTTATTAATCTGCCTGCGAAGAAGTGGAACCAGATAATAGAAAAAGGTCTTGCGGCATGTGGTTACATAGATAACCAGACAGTAAAAAGCGTGACAACAATACCCTTTTGTTCTTAATATAAAAGCAAAACCACCACAGGTATAGCAGTAGTCTGTACGTGTGGTTGTTTTTGTTTTTTAATGTACAGTCATAATAAAGAATAGTAATGTTACAGCTTAAAGTCAATTCCAAAAATATTGAGCATTTTTCGATGAGATGTATGAGCTATATAAAATCTGAACAGCAACTTGATAAAATTTATCAAAAACAAGAAAAAGTGTAGAAAAAAGTAAAAAATAGGTATATAATACGAAAACAAAAAAGAAACATACCAAATGTATAGTTATATGCTCAAAACTATGGTTAGATATGACTTATGTTGAATAGCTATGAATGATTAGATGAGATATAGCTATATATAATTATGTAGAAAAGAGGTTAATTATGAAAAACGTATTTAAGAAGATTGATGGAGTTAAGACAGGAATATTTGCAGCAGGTGTACTTTTTGGTACAGCAGGTATCAAGATATTAGCAAGCGATGATGCAAAGAAGTTATATACTAACTGCACAGCAGCCGTATTACGTGCAAAGAAGTGTGTTATGAAGACAGCTACAACTATTCAGGAAAATGCTGGTGATATCTATGCAGAAGCTAAGGCAATCAACGAAGAAAGAGAAGCTGCTGCTGAGGTTGTAGATGAAGATGATGATGACCTTGATTTAGACTTTGAAGAGGAAGATGTTACAGAAGAGTCAGCAGAGGCACAGAACTAATCATATTGCCATAATAGGTACAGTACGAAAAATAGATAGAGGATTATTATGAAATTCTATATAAAACATAGTATAAAAGGCCGTTTGAGAGTGCATATGGATGTTAAGCGTATGACTTACAAGCAGGCTGACATCCTTGAATATTACCTTAAGAATGTGGAGTCAGTATATGAAGTTAAGGTATATGAAAAGACTTGTGATGTCGTAATAAGTTATACTAATGATAAGAAGTACATAGTTAGAAAGTTACTTGACTTCAGTTATGACAGTGTGCAGGTTCCAGCAGATGTAGTAATCAGCTCAGGCAGGGAAATGAATGCGTATTACCAGGACAGGCTTGTTAATAAAGTATTCTTAAGAGTGGCAAGCAAGATGTTCTTACCTATACCATTCAGAAATACAATAACAGCGATTAAGTCTGTCAAGTATATAGCAAACGGTGTGAAGACACTTGCAAAGGGCAAGATGGAAGTTCCTGTACTTGATGCAACGGCAATCGGAGTTTCTATATTAAGAAATGACTTTAATACTGCCGGTTCAGTTATGTTCCTGCTTGGCATAGGCGAGATTATGGAAGAATGGACACATAAGAAGTCAGTAGGCGACCTTGCAAGAACTATGTCACTTAACGTAAGTAAAGTATGGTTAAAGACTTCTGATACAGAGGTGCTCATACCAGTTAATCAGGTTAAGAATGGCGATGAGATAATAGTACATGTAAGTAACATAATACCTTTCGATGGTGTTGTAACATCTGGAGAGGCTATGGTTAATCAGGCATCACTTACAGGTGAGTCAGTACCGGTTGCAAAGCGTATTGGTATGTCTGTATTTGCAGGAACTGTTATTGAAGAGGGCGAGCTTACTATAAAGGTTAAGCAGAACGGCGGAAACAGTAAGTATGATAAGATAGTTAAGATGATAGAGGAGTCAGAAAAGCTCAAGTCTGGTCTTGAAAGCAAGGCTGAACATTTAGCAGACTCACTTGTGCCATATACATTAGGGGGTACAGCACTTACTTATCTTTTGACAAGAAATGTTACAAAGGCACTTTCTATACTTATGGTTGACTTCTCATGTGCATTAAAGCTTGCTATGCCTATAACAGTATTATCTGCTATAAGACAGGCAGGCCAGAATGACATAACTGTAAAGGGTGGTAAGTTCTTAGAGGCTGTAGCTGATGCAGATACTATTGTATTTGACAAGACAGGTACACTTACAAAGGCGACACCTACAGTTAAGTGCGTTTATTCATTTAACGGTGACAGTGAAGATGAGCTGTTAAGAATGGCAGCATGTATGGAAGAGCATTTTCCACATTCTATGGCTAAGGCAGTTGTTGATGCAGCAGCCAGAAAAGGTCTTCGTCACGAGGAAATGCATACAAAGGTTGAATACATAGTTGCACATGGTATATCTACAACTATTAACAGTAAAAAGACTATCATAGGAAGTTATCACTTCGTATTTGAAGATGAGAGATGTAGTGTTCCGGAAGGAAAGGAAGAGTTATTTGATAATCTTCCAACACAGTATTCACATCTTTACCTTGCTATTGAGGATAAGCTTGCAGCAGTTATATGTATCGAAGACCCTGTAAGACCAGAAGCGCCGGAGGTTATTGCAAGATTAAAGGAACTTGGCATATCCAAGGTGGTTATGATGACAGGTGACAGCGAGCGTACTGCTAAGGCAATAGCCGGCAGGGTTGGCGTTGATGAGTATTATTCAGAGGTACTTCCTGAGGATAAGGCTTCATTTGTTGAGAAGGAAAAGAAGGCAGGAAGAAAGGTTATTATGATAGGTGACGGTATTAACGATTCACCAGCCCTTTCGGCAGCCGATGTAGGTATAGCCATAAGTGATGGAGCACAGATAGCAAGAGAGATAGCAGATATTACTGTAAGTGCAGAGGACTTAGGACAGATAGCTTTCATTAAAGACCTCAGTAATAATCTTATAAAGAAGATTAACCGTAACTACAGGACTATAGTATCTTTCAATTCCGGACTTATTGCTCTTGGCGTTCTTGGTATAATACCACCAACAACATCTGCATTATTACATAATACTTCTACACTGCTCATAAGTATGAACAGTATGAAGGATATACCGGTTGAAGCGGAAATTAATTAATCAGCATACAGAAATACAGTTAATGATACATATTATCATTAACTGTATTTCTTTTTTTAGTTATTGATATTATAATATTAATAAGAGTTAGAAAGAACTAACTTAATATTGAATGTTACAAGTTAATATTACAATCGAAAAAAATTAAGAAAGCGGGGAATCAAGATGTTTCTTACTGTAAAAGATTTAAAAAAATCATACGGCAGCGGTTCTACGAAAGTGGAGGTGCTTAAAGGAATTAACTTTGAGGTACAGAAAGGAGAAATATGTGTTTTACTTGGTCCTTCTGGTTCTGGTAAGTCGACACTTCTTAATATAATAGGTGGAATAGATGATGCAGATTCAGGCTATGTAAGTATTAATGATGAAAAGACAAAGGATATGAAGGAGAGTGAACTCACAAAGTATAGAAGAAAGCATTTAGGATACGTGTTCCAGATGTATAACCTCATTCCTAACCTTAATGTAAAGGAAAATATAGAGGTTGGCGCATACTTAAGCGACTCGCCACTTGATATAGATGAGCTTCTTAACACACTGGGACTTTCTGAGCACAAGTATAAGCTTCCTAACCAGTTATCAGGTGGACAGCAGCAAAGAACAGCCATAGGAAGAGCTATTGTCAAAAATCCGGATATACTTTTATGCGATGAGCCTACAGGTGCGCTTGATTATCACACCTCCAAGGAGATATTAAAGCTTATAGAGGATGTCAATAAAAAGTATGGCAATACAGTAATTATGGTAACTCATAATGATGCTATCCAGAATATGGCTGACAGGGTCATAAAGTTAAGAGATGGCGAGATTATGGATAATATCGTTAATAAGAATAAGATACAGGCAGCAAGCCTTGAATGGTAGGAGGATAGTATGAAAAATCCATTGAATAAACGTCTTCCAAGAGAGTTCACAGGTGAGATAGCAAAGTACTTAGTTATATTTGTGTTTATGACAGCAGTTATAGGACTTATAAGCGGCTTTCTGATTGCTGACGGAAGTATGTATAACACATATAATGAAAGCTTTGAGAAGTACAATGTCGAGGATGGTAACTTTGAACTGTATACAAAGGCTGATGACAGCATTATAGATAAGCTTGAAGAGGAAAATGTCACTATATATGAGAACTTCTACAAGGAAGAGAAAGTAAAAAGACATAATAATACTAAGATAGACGATGATGATGCAAGTACATTAAGATTTTATATCAACAGGGAAGATATAGACAAGGTTGATGTGATGGAAGGCCGTCTAGGAGAAGACATCAATGAGATTGCTATAGACAGAATGTATGCATCCAACAACGACATCAAAGTCGGTGATACAATAATGGCTGGTTCAAGGACACTTAAGGTCACAGGTTTTGTAGCACTTTCTGATTACAGTTGTCTGTTTTCTGATAATTCAGACACTATGTTTGACTCTGTTAAGTTTGGTGTTGGTGTTGTATCCAAGAAATGTTTTGATGCATTTGACGACACACACATTCACTACGTGTATTCATGGCTTTATGATAATAAGCCGGCAGATGATACAGAAGCAAAGAATATGGCTGATGACTTTATGAAGGTCATATCAAAGAATGCCATACTTATGAACTATATTCCGCAGTATATCAATCAGGCAATACATTTTACAGGTGACGATATAGGAAGCGACAGGTCTATGATGATAGTTCTTCTGTACGTGCTTATCGTTATTATGGCATTTGTATTCGCAGTCACAACTAATAATACAATCGTTAAAGAAGCCAATGTTATAGGAACATTAAGAGCTTCAGGTTACACAAGAAATGAGCTTTTAAGACACTATATACTGCTTCCAATCATAGTTACAGTATTTGGTGCGGTTGTTGGAAATGTGCTCGGATATACAATATTTAAGGGTATATTCGTTGAAACCTATTACGAGAGCTATTCATTCCCTACTTATCACACATTATGGAATGCGGATGCATTTTTATTAACAACAGTAATTCCGATTATTATTATGCTTGTTATAAATGTGCTTATAATCGGTTATAGATTAAAGCTTTCACCGCTTAAGTTCTTAAGAAGGGAACTTGCAAGAAAGCAGAAGAAAAAGGCTATGAGACTTCCTGACTTTAAGTTTTTTAACCGTTTCAGATTAAGAATAATAATCCAGAATATGCCTAACTATATAACATTGTTTATAGGTATACTTTTTGCAAATGTACTGCTTCTGTTTGGAATTATGTTAGGACCAATGTTAAAGCACTACCAGAATGAGATAACAGATACGCTTATAGCAGAGCATCAGTATGTTCTTAAAGCGCCTGTTGATGTTGATAATGATGCGGCAGAAAAGTACTGTGTCAAGTCATTGGCTACCATAGAAGGCAGGCTTAAGAGTGAAGATGTCCTTATATATGGAATAAAAAACGACAGTAATTACGTTGATATAGATGCAGCCTCGCTAAAGAGTGATGAGGTCTATGTTACATATGGATATGCTGAAAAGTTTCAGATAAAAAAAGGCGACAAAATAACTCTTAAAGAAAAGTATGAGGATAAAGAGTACGAATTCACAGTAAAGGGAATGTATAATTATCCATCATCATTTGCAGCATTTATGTCGGATGAGGCTTTTAAGGATATTTTTGACAAGGAGGATGACTACTATAGCGGATATTTTTCTAATGATACACTGGATATAGATGAAAAGTATGTTGCGACAGAGATAACCATTGCTGACCTTACAAAGGTGTCAAGACAGCTTGACCATTCTATGGGTTCTACATTTGAACTTGTAAAGGTATTTGCAGTTGTGCTGTTTGCAGTGCTTATGTTCCTTTTAACAAAGCTTATTGTTGAGAAGAATACAACATCAATATCCATGGTAAAGATACTTGGATATTCCAACAGGGAGATAAGCAGGCTTTATGTGACATCGACAACGCTTGTGGTTGTTGTATCAGTGGTTGTAAGTATGGGATTATCGGTTATTATTATGAATTATCTGTTCAAGGTATTTATGGAGAAAATGTCAGGATGGATAACATGCTATTATAAGCCATCTATTTTCCCTGTAATGTTCATGATGAATATACTTGTGTATGCTGTCATATCACTGTTTATGATGGCTAAGATTAAGAAGATACCTATGGATGAGGCTCTTAAAAATGTAGAGTAAATATGTATGTCTAATGGAGACATAGTTGTATGATATTTTAAGTTTGGTTATTTATAGTAAAAAGCTGTCACGGCAGGCAATTGTTAATCATATATAATGCGCTTAAGGAAGTGTATTATATAGATAAATCTGCTATGACAGCTTTATTTTATTATGTTTAAATGTTGAAGATTGCTTGAGTTACAATTACCAACGTAATATAGCAATCAGTAGATATCGGTTGTCAAGATACATTTGAAAGCTGATATCATATCGTTCATATGTAATAAAGCCATATGTATAATTAATTCGTCTGAGTATGGCTTATGATAATCCTGTGTAAATTCTAAGTATATATACCCCTTTTATTACTTGTATATTTCCTGCCAGCGTGATACCATCTCAACGGCTTCGATTTCTGAGGATACCTTTGTAACAATCATACCATCAAGATAAATCTCATATACTGGAAACTTCTTGGAACTGTTTCCGTGCTTAACCTCCACTTTACTGTACTTTACACGTTCCATAATAAAAAACCTCCACATATTATTTTGATGCCGGTTATACTTTGTGGGTACAAACGGCAGTCGTAACAACCTCACGTATTATAACATACGGAAATTTTAATTAAAATACAAGATTTAGTTTTAGTACCAAAGTACCAAAAAACAAATAAAAACATTGCATATTTAATGTATTTAAATTATAATAGAAAATACAGTAAATCGTAATTTACAATCGAGTTAAGGAGAAGGTATTATGCATTCACAACAGAATGTTGGGTTTAATGACAGCTATATGGCAGCTCACAGATTTGACAGAAGACTGGCGGTCATAGATAGGTTTTATCTTACGAGTGTAACCAATAGAGCATTTAATGATTATTTTGGGAATGCTACGTATGGATGTATTACTGAGTTCGTTAATCCTGACGAAAAAGAAAGTTTTATAGAATTTATTGATGGGTTTAGTGGTGAAGAAATAGAAAAATGTTTTCTGTTAAAAAATAGTGATGGCGAATACAGGCTTAATCTTGTTAAGCTTACAGCATTTGAGGGGGAACCGGTTTTACGTAATATAGATATCGAGATGGTAGATATAGATAGTGTTGTAGAAGTTAATTATAGAATATGTGACGATATATCAAGGGAAAGAGTAATTATGGGGCTTACCGGAGAGTATGTATTTACATATTCAGAACTTACCGGGGATATTAAGATTGTACGTTATGAAGCAAGTTCAAGAGAAGTAATTGTAAGGCTGCCTCTTGATGAGTGGCGTGAGTATATGGCAGATGGAAGAGTTGCCATGGAGGATATGGTAGAACTTGACAGTCTTATCAACTGTATAAGAACTTACATGTCAGATTTTTGTGTAAAGCTTACGACAAGTATGAGAACTTTAGGCAAGGTTATGGAAAAGGTTAAGTTTATCGGTACTGTATACACCAAGTATACAGGTGAGAATATTGTTACAGGCAGAATTGTGTTAGCAGATGGTGTTAACAGCATGGGCAATATAGTTGAAGTTGTTGATGAACTTACAATGGATTCACTAACAAAGGTATATAATAAGAAGACTATAACAGAGTATGCCTCAAGGCTGGTTAAGCAGGATACAGTAAACAGAATAAGCATAGCTATTCTTGATATAGACTACTTTAAGCAGGTCAATGACAGATATGGACATCTGTATGGTGATAAGGTGATCACAAGAGTCGCCAAAAAGCTTAAAGAGGTTGTCGGTGAAGATGGCGTTGTAGGACGTATCGGTGGCGATGAGTTTATGATTGTACTTAAGGGTATTAATGATGACTATGCGTTAAGAGGTATACTACGTGCCATAAGAACACAGGTTAAGTGGGAATTTAAGAATGATTATGAGAATTTTCAGGTTACAACCTCAATAGGTGTGGCTTTCAGTCCGAACAATGGTCATGATTATGAAGAGCTTTTCAAGAAGGCGGACTTCTGTCTGTATGTTGCAAAGGAAAAGGGCAGGGACAGATATGTGTTCTTCAGGGATGAGATGCACAGAGAGGCCTATCAGAATTCGCTCAATAAGAAGGATAAGATAATTAATGATGGCAGGGAAATGCGTGAGTTAAGATATCTTACTGATATTATGGTACAGTATAATCAGGATAAGAAAGCAGCTGTGATGGCAATGCTTGAGCATATGTTAATTATGTATAAGGTTGATAATATAAGTATTTATAAGGGCAAAGACCTTAAGAATATTGTATCAGTTGGAACACCGATAAAGTCAGAATCAGATATGTCTTACATAGACACAGATGGTTTTAAGATACTTATGGGTGACAAGACATATATAGCTTCAAGTTTCATTAACAAAAATCAGGATGTTGCACCGGAGTTTGTCGATGAGATGAGAAAAAGGCAAATACATTCAACTATACAATGTTTTATAGGAACAAAGGACGATGTAAAAGGTCTTCTTACAATAAACAGAATGAAGGCAGCATCTCAGTGGGCTGAGTATGAGATAGAGTGTTCTATTATAACGGCAACACTGATTAATATGATTATATAGACGATTACTCAAAGAATTGTTTAAAGTATTTTAGTAAATAAAAAACGGATAATTTTCTGCAAAGCCAGTACCTGCAAGGGATAGAGGTACATTGACATGCTATACTATATATAGTATGTCAGGTTGACTAAAAGACCAATATGTTGTAGAATTTAAGTCGCTGAAGATAATGATTATTGATGCACTATGCAGGTGGTTAGGACACTTGTATAGTGCATTACATTGTCTATAGGATTAATAGTGTATACATTATTTTATATATTTATGGTTATGCCGTGTAACCATAAGTCAGAGCTCAGAATTTTTAACATTATTTAGGATATAAATGGGAGGGTATGATTATAATGAAGATAATTAAGCGTAGTGGTTCAGAAGTAACATTTGACATTACCAAGATTATGGCAGCAGTATCAAAAGCTAATCAGGAGGTAGTACACAGTGAGAGACTTTCGGATGAACAGATACAGACAATATCAGATAATGTTGAGAGTATATGTGAAGAGATGAACAGATCTCTTAATGTGGAGGAAATTCAGGACCTTGTTGAGAATCAGATTATGAATTTCAGGGCATTTGCAGTTGCAAGAAAGTATATTACATATAGATATAAGAGAGCTCTTGTGAGAAAGTCGAATTCAACAGACCAGCAGATATTAAGTCTTCTGGAATGTAATAACGAAGAAGTAAAGCAGGAGAATTCAAACAAGAATCCAACAGTAAACAGTGTACAGAGAGATTATATGGCAGGTGAGGTAAGTAAGGATATTACTAAAAGATTCCTGCTTCCAGCAGATATAGTCGATGCGCATGAGCAGGGGCTTATACATTTCCATGATGCAGATTATTTTGCACAGCATATGCACAACTGCTGTCTTGTTAATCTTGAGGATATGTTACAGAATGGAACAGTTATAAGTGAAACTATGATAGAGAAGCCACACAGCTTTTCTACAGCTTGCAACATAGCCACGCAGGCTATAGCACAGATAGCGAGTTCACAGTATGGTGGACAAAGTATATCACTTGCCCATCTTGCTCCATTTGTACAGATAAGCAGGGAAAAGTTTATTAAGCAGGTTGCTGAGGAGTTTAGGGCAACAGGAATAGACGCAAGTGAAGAGAAGATAAAGGAAGTTGCTGAACTAAGGGTAAGAGATGAGATAAAGCGTGGAGTACAGATGATACAGTATCAGGTCATAACACTTATGACTACTAATGGACAGGCACCATTTGTCACTGTATTTATGTATATAGATGAGGTACCTGAAGGTCAGACAAGAGAGGATCTTGCACTTGTTATAGAAGAGGTATTAAAGCAGAGAATTCAAGGGGTTAAGAATGAAAAAGGCGTATGGATAACTCCAGCGTTCCCTAAGCTTATATATGTTCTTGAGGAAGATAATATAAGAGAAGACTCTAAGTACTGGAATCTTACACAGCTTGCTGCACAGTGTACAGCTAAGAGAATGGTTCCTGATTATATCTCTGAGAAGATTATGAAGAAGCTTAAGGTCGATAAGAATGGTGACGGACACTGCTTCCCATGTATGGGCTGCCGTTCATTCCTTACACCATACAATGATCCTGAAACGGGCAAGCCTAAGTATTATGGAAGATTTAATCAGGGTGTTGTTACTCTTAATCTTGTTGATGTGGCATGTTCATCAGGAAAGGATATGGACAAGTTCTGGAAAATTCTTGATGAAAGACTTGAACTTTGTAAGAGAGCGCTTATGTGCAGACATTACAGATTAAAGGGAACACCTTCGGATGTTGCGCCAATTCTCTGGCAGAATGGTGCGCTTGCAAGACTTAAGAAAGGTGAAACTATAGATAAGCTTCTCTATGGTGGTTATTCAACTATTTCTTTAGGTTATGCAGGTCTTTGTGAATGTACTTATTATATGAAGGGTGTTACACACACGGCACCAGAAGGAACTGAGTTTGCATTAAAGCTTATGACTTATTTAAGGGATACATGTAACAGATGGGCAGAGGAAACTAATATTGACTTTAGTCTTTATGGTACACCTCTTGAGTCTACAACTTATAAGTTTGCTAAAAATCTTCAGAAGAGATTTGGTAAGATTAAAGGTGTAACTGACAAGAATTATATAACTAACAGTTATCATGTCCATGTTACTGAGAATATAAATGCGTTTGATAAGTTAAAGTTTGAAGCGCAGTTCCAGGAGCTTTCTCCGGGAGGAGCTATTAGTTATGTTGAGGTTCCTGATATGAATGATAATATTCCAGCAGTTCTTTCTGTTATGCAGTTTATATATGACAATATTATGTATGCAGAGCTTAATACAAAGAGTGATTACTGTCAGGTATGTGGATACACAGGTCAGATTCAGATTATAACTGATGATGACGGAAAGCTTATCTGGGAGTGCCCTAATTGTGGCAACCGCAATCAGGATAAGATGAATGTTGCAAGAAGAACATGCGGTTATATCGGAACGCAGTTCTGGAATCAGGGACGTACTCAGGAGATAAAGGAGAGGGTGCTTCATCTGTAATGAGGTGTCCGGTGTCCTTGGGATGTTTGGTATAAAGAATTATAGATAGTGAAATCGGTTCTAAACTTTACCTGTGGGGTAAGGTTTGGAACCGATTTTTGTTGTTAGAAACATTCTAATAATTATTACAAAGACAGATATAAGCTAAGGGAGGGCTGTCGCGAATAATGCAAATGACACACTTGAAAGTCTGCCCCTGCTAATTCTTATACTTTCCCTAAATATTCAGATAGGAGGGTACAAGGATGTACCCGACAGTGAGGTCACGCCAAGGAGGGCGTGTCCGAACGGTATCGTCCGGTTACAAAACCTATACGGAAAGTATTAGAAGTAGCTGGGGTAACTTTCTGGTGTCCGAAGCTATATTTGCGACAGCCCTCCCTTAGTTTATATCGTCCGTTCGTTAATATATAATATATTACTTTAAATGCAATCACGAAAATGTGGCATGTCTATGAGCAACAACCGTTTTATGCTCTATGCCGCATACTCAGACTCCCCAAAGAAATCATTGTACCATACAAGGAACATATAAACAGTCCATATCTTTCTTGAGTTATCAGCTTTGCCTTCCTTATGCTCGTCAAGATACTTAACAAGCTCATTAGTATTAAAATACTTCTCAGCCGCTTCACTTGTGAACGCCTTTTTAATCATATTGTAATACTTATCATCCTTAAGCCATATTCTTATAGGAACTGGGAAACCGAGCTTCTTCTTTTCGGCTACCATATCAGGAAGGTATCTGTGTGCTGCCATACGCATAGCGTACTTAGTGTTAGACTTGTTCACCTTGTACTTAGTAGGTATAGTTCTTGCAACATTGAACACTTCCTTATCAAGGAAAGGAACACGAACCTCAAGGCTGTGTGCCATACTCATCTTGTCGGCTTTAAGAAGAATATCCCCGATAAGCCAGAAGTTAATATCAATATACTGCATTTTAGTTACGTCATCTTTATCCTTAACCTTGTCATAAAATGGCTTGGTAAGTTCCTTATGGTTGTACTTTCCAGTAGGGTTCTTTAATATCTTGGCACGTTCTTTTTCGTTGAACATAAATGCGTTACCGATAAAGCGTTCTTCAATATCCTTGCTTCCTCTTATAAGGAAATTCTTACCTTTGAACTTAAATGGAACAGCCTGTGCAACATTGGCAAGACCTTTGCGGAGTCCCTTTGGAAGCTTTCTGTAGCCTGCTGTATCAAGTGGTTCCTTGTAAATGTTGTATCCGCCGAAGAACTCATCAGCACCCTCGCCTGACATAGATACCTTTACGTGCTTTGCAGCAGTCTGGCTTACAAAGTAGAGAGCGATGGCAGCAGGGTCAGCTAAAGGTTCGTCCATATGATACTGGATTTTAGGGATAGCAGCCCAGTATTCCTCGCTTGATACAAGCTTAGAATAGTTGTCTATCTTGATTTTTTCAGATAAAGCCTTAGCATAGTCTATTTCGTTATATTTTTCATAGTCGAAACCGACTGTAAATGTCTTGTCGCCGTTAAATGTAGCAGCAACGTAGCTTGAGTCAACACCGCTTGAAAGGAAGGAACCAACTTCAACATCACTAATCTTGTGGTGCTCTACTGAATCGTGCATAGCATCATCTATTTCCTGAACGAATTCATCCAAAGACTTGTTTTCGTCAGCTTCAAATGTAGGTTCCCAGTATCTCTTTATGTTAATCTTGCCATTGTGGAAAGTGAAGCAATGACCCGGCATAAGCTTGTATACACCCTTAAAGAATGTTTCTGGGAGCACTGAATACTGGAATGTCAGGTAATTCTCAAGCGCTACATCATTAACTTCTTTTTTATAAGCAGGGTGTGCCAATATGCTCTTTATCTCAGATCCGTAGATAATGTTGCCGTCAACTACTGTGTAGTAGAAAGGCTTGATACCAAAGAAATCTCTTGCGCCAAAGAGAGTTTCCTTTTCGCTGTCCCAGATAATGAAAGCAAACATACCACGGAGCTTGTTTAACATATCTTCGCCGTACTCTTCATAAGCGTGGATAAGAACTTCTGTATCTGAATTGTTGGCAAATATATGTCCCTTTTCAATAAGTTCTTTTCTTAAGTCCTGATAATTATATATCTCACCATTAAATGTGATAACAATCTTTTTATTTTCGTTGAACATAGGCTGACTTCCGTTATCAAGGTCGATGATTGAAAGTCTTCTGAAGCCCATATAAGCCTTGTCGTCTATATACTGACCGGCACTGTCAGGTCCTCTGTGGATGATTTTATTCATCATATTAGTAAGTACATCCTTACCATTTTCAAGGTATCCTGTAAATCCAGCAAATCCGCACATATTACAAAACCGTCCTTTCTTAAATATGAATATTAAATATATTTATTACTATAATCTGTCATAACACAGGCGCAATAAAACTTGCATAGTAATATTAATAATGTTTACATGAATATTACATCATATACGAAAGCATTTAAAATAGCGGCTGTCATAAATGGTGCGACCCATGTAATCAATTATGTAATTATAGCAAACTGGGATATTTAATACAAGAAAATGTGCTAATCTTAATTAGGTATTTATATTTATTTTTTTACAGTCAGGAGTTATGCATAATCTGAAAGACTGGTATTGTATATCGGCTTCTATATAAAGTACTATAGATGTATAATAAAACAGGCATTTACAAAGTAATAAAAATATTTTATAATTGTAAGCAAATTTTAATAATATCTTGGATATAGTTCCAATATTAAATGTACAATATGGAGGATTGCGGTATGGAAAAGATTAAAATGACAACACCACTCGTAGAGATGGATGGAGATGAGATGACAAGAGTGTTATGGAAGCTTATTAAGGAAGAATTACTTTTACCTTATGTAGACCTTAACACAGAATATTATGATCTTGGACTTGTTCATCGTAATGAGACTAATGACCAGGTTACTATAGATTCAGCAGAGGCAACTAAGAAGTATGGTGTTGCTGTAAAGTGTGCTACAATTACTCCTAATGCAGCAAGAGTAAAAGAATATGACCTTAAGGAAATGTATAAGAGCCCTAACGGTACTATCAGGGCAATATTAGATGGTACAGTATTCAGAGCACCTATTATTGTTAATGGTATCGAACCATATGTTAAGACATGGAAGAAGCCTATAACTATAGCAAGACACGCCTATGGTGATGTATACAAGGCTTCAGAGATGAAAATTCCGGGAGCTGGCAAGGCAGAGCTTGTATACACAGATGAGCAGGGCAATGAGTCAAGAGAGCTTATTCATAACTTCAAGGGTGCAGGTATCATACAGGGTATGCATAACCTTAACGACTCTATAGAGAACTTTGCAAGAAGCTGCTTTAACTTTGCACTTGAAACAAAGCAGGATTTATGGTTTGCAACAAAGGATACTATATCTAAGAAGTATGACCATACATTTAAGGATATATTCCAGGAAATATATGACAAAGATTATGCGGATAAGTTTAAGGAAGCTGGTATAGAATATTTCTATACATTAATTGATGATGCAGTAGCAAGAGTTGTACGTTCAGAAGGTGGATATATCTGGGCATGCAAGAACTATGACGGCGATGTTATGTCAGATATGGTTGCTACAGCATTTGGTTCATTATCTATGATGACATCAGTGCTTGTATCTCCACAGGGCTACTATGAGTATGAAGCTGCCCACGGTACAGTACAGAGACATTATTATAAGCACCTTAAGGGTGAGGAAACATCTACTAACCCTATTGCAACTATATTTGCATGGACAGGAGCTTTAAGAAAGAGAGGAGAGCTTGACTCTATTCCAGAACTTTCAAAGTTTGCGGATACTCTTGAGAAGGCTTGTATCAAAACAGTTGAAGATGGTAAGATGACAAAGGATTTAGCACTTATCACAACACTTGACAATCCTGTTACACTTAATACACAGGACTTCATCAAGGCAGTAAGAGAAACACTTGATGAACTTATGTAGTTTCGGTAAATTATGATACCAGGGTCAAAAGGTCTGAACCCACATGAGCTTGCTCATAAGTGTGTGAATGACCTTGGGACCCGCCCCCAATATGAGCATAAAAGTGGGATGATAGTCCCACGATATGCGAATATTGGGTAGGGTGCTATGTGCCAGTGGCACATGTTTAGCACGGACCGAAGCGGAGCGTAGACGTGGGAGTGCGTAGCACGGAACAATCCGTAGGTATCTATAAAAATATATGACAGGAGGACTATTTATGAAGTTTAAGTTTGAGATAAAAGACCTTGTTAAACTTCCTAATATATTATGTTATATAAGAATTATAATGGTTCCCCTGTTCTTATATCTTTATTTTACAGCAGATGAACCGGGGGATTATTATATTGCCACGCTTATTGTGATGCTGTCGGGAATAACAGATTTTCTTGACGGACAGATAGCAAGACGATGTAATATGATAACAGACTTAGGAAAGGTCATTGACCCCGTGGCGGATAAGCTTATGCAGCTTGCTATGCTTGCTGCGCTCACGGTTAATGTAAGATATATGTGTGTACTTACAGGATATCTTATAGTTAAAGAAGTTGTTATGGCGTGTATTGGTTTTTGCATTTTAAGAAAGACCGGAAAAAGGCTTAATGGCGCCAAGTGGTATGGAAAGGTATGCACAGCAGTATTATATGTATGTATGCTGGTGCTTGTGGCTTTTCCTCATATGTTACAGAATTTTCAGGTTATTATTATGATTATATGTGCGGCAGTTCTCACACTTGCATTTGTTATGTATATAAGATTGTATACAGTTATGCTACAGGATTATAAATGCGGAAATCATAGTAAAGCATTATATTAAGAGGGAGTGTTATGCACAACGAATTATTGAATTATACTTTCAGAGGAATGAATATTAACCAGCTTGCAATCTGGTTTTTTATATATAGCTTTTTTGGCTGGGCTATGGAATGTGTTGTTATAAGAAAACAGCTCGGTTACTGGGAAAACAGAGGGTTTGCAAAGCTGCCTTTCTGTGTTATATATGGATTTGGAACATTTATAGCGTTTAATATATTTGCACCTATAGAGAATAATTATGTGGCATTGTATGTGTTTGGTGCAATATGTGCAACGATATTTGAATATATGACTGCACAGCTTATGATGAAGCTGTTCGGTGAGGTATGGTGGAATTATGACCACTTAAGATTTAACTATAAAGGTGTTATATGCCTGCAGAGCACACTTGGCTGGGGTCTTCTGGCAGTACTTATATTCGGAGTTTTTAACAGATTAGTTGAACGTATGGTCTTCTCAATAGATATGCATGCTGCAACAATACTTTCCGTAGTGCTTGTTGTATCATATGTGGCTGATTTCTCATATCATTTTACTAAGAGACTGATTAATAAAAGAATGGGAGAAGCAGTCAATGCTGCATCAAAGGGCAGCAGAATTATGAATATGTTCCATAAATAAAGTTATATAAAAATGGAGATTAGAATGTTACAAAGTCTTAAGAATAATATGAGACTGCTAAAGCAGAGCAAAAGACATATATTATTGTTTGAGCTTGCGTATAAGCTTATTGCAGTGGCGGTATTTTATCCGGTCATAACAGGTGTTATCCGTTTGTGTATGAAGATTTCAGGGATAAATTACCTTACCAATGAATATATAGCCAAGGCATTTACGAATCCAGTCATAATAATATTCTGCCTTATAGGAGTTATAGGGTTCGTTGCCTACTGTATATTTGAGATGGCATATCTTGCAGTATGTTTTGAAACTAAGAGAAAAGGTATACAAGCATCTATTATAGATAATATTTATAATGCCTTTCTACAGCTTAAGAAGCTGATAAGAATTCAAAGCATACCGCTTTTTTTATTTTTTCTTATATCAATTATCTTTATAAATGTTACAGTTGTTGGTAATATTATATTTACGGAAACTATAAAAAACCTGTTATGGAGTATGATGAGGCGTAACAGATATATTATATATGCAGCTGTGGCAGTTGTTGTTACATTTATATATTACTGGGTAATAAGAGGAATATTTTCATTCAATATATATATGCTTGAAGGCAGGAGTTTTACTGCTTCTTATAAGAAAAGTTCTGGTATAGTAAGAAAAAATGTATTGCGTATTATTGGTACAGTTGTGTTGTATAATCTGGCTCTGCTGGTGATTATATATATATTCTATGCAATTATATCAGTTTTTCTTATTGCAGGTGTGAAGATACTGGATATTGCATATATAGGAAGCGCTGTGTATCTTTCGGTACTTAGTACATTAAGGACGATAGTAAGATTATTCCTTGTATTTATATCTATACCTTGTTCTTTTTCTATGGTATCATATATGTATTATAAGTATGAGAACCTTTCTGATATAACTTTTGATTTTGTAGATATAGACGAGGGAAGTGCGAGAGTAAACAGGATAATATATTCTACGGTGGTTGTGCTGTCGGTAGTTCTTGATGTACTATATGTTGTATTTACATTTAACAGTAATCCTTTTGAGAGGGTGGCTATATTTCACGAAACGCAGATAACTGCGCACAGGGGAGCATCAAAGGAAGCACCGGAGAATACACTGGCGGCGTTCCAGAGGGCTATCGATGAGATGGCGGATTATATAGAACTTGATGTCCAGATGACAAAGGACGGCTATATAGTTGTTATGCACGACACGTCTGCGTACAGGACAACAGGCGTTTCAAAGAATATAACTGATATGACCTATTATGAGGTAAGAAACCTTGATGCCGGATACTGGTTTTCAGATAAGTACAGGGGTGAAAAAGTTCCTTCCTTTGAGGAGGTTCTCAAGTTAGTTAAGGGAAAGGCTAAGTTAAATGTTGAGATAAAGTCTTCGTCTGACAGTGCCATTGTGGCAGGAAAGGTTGTAGAGCTTATACAGAAGTATTCTATGGAGGATGAGTGTGTCATAACTTCATTTGACTATGATGCGCTGCTTGCTGTCAAGGAGGTGGATGAGGATATCCAGACAGGTTATATATTATCGGTTGCATACGGAAAGTTTTACGAGGATGACAGGGTTGATTTTTTTAGTGTAAATGCATCATTCCTTACAAAAAGAGTGGTTGATGCCATTCATAATACAGGTAAGCAGGTCTATGCATGGACAGTAAATAATGATACATCAATTAAAAATCTTGCCAATAAAGGAATTGATAATATAATAACAGATGTTCCCGTAACAGCAAGAGAGGTAGTGTATTCAAGAGATACAAGCGAAACTATTACCAATATGATTAAGTACGTTTTTAACAGGTAATTTACAACAGGCTGATATGGAGGTGTATATATGTTAAGGGGAATTGGTACATCAAAAGGAATAGGCATAGGACATGCACTCGTGTTAAAAAATGTGGAGTGTGAGGTCAGGCAGTATGAGATTAAGGATACAGAAGCGGAGATAAAAAGATTTAAAGATGGTGTTGATGCATTTGTAAGGGAAACGGATGAGCTTATAGAAAAGCTTGCAGCCAAGTTAAATGGCGATGACAGCAACGCACTTGTACTAAAAAATCAGGAGTATCTGGCAAAGGACATACAGCTTATATCACAGGTTGAAGACATAATAAAAACAGGTAAGGTCAATGCTGAGGCAGCACTTTATGAGGCGTGTGATGGCTTAAAAAAGCTGTTTCTTAGTATGGACAATGAGGCTATGGCGCAGCGTGTCAGTGATATAGAGGATATGAGAGTGCGCCTTACATCAATACTTCTTGGAGTTAAGAATGTTGACCTTACGCAGCTTGAGGATAATACTATTATTATAGCAGATGAGATACATCCTTCGCTGACTGCCAATATGGATACAGAGCATATAGCAGGTATCATATCAGAAAAAGGCGGTGATACTTCACATGCCTCGATACTTGCAAGAGCGTTAGAGATACCGGCAGTGCTCAGTGTTAAGGGAATATGCAGCAGTGTAAAGGACGGTCAGGAGATAATCGTTGATGGCGCATATGGAGAAGTATTTGTAGAGCCAAGTGCAATAACAACAAGAATATATGAAAAAAAGAAACGCCAGTACGATGAAAGTGTTGTAGAGCTTAAGAAGTATATCAATAAGCAGACTATGACAAAGGACGGCAGAAGAGTTATGTTAGCTGCCAACATAGGAAATGCGCTTGAAGCTGCCAAAGCGGTAAAAGACGGTGCAGAGGGCGTTGGACTGTTCAGGACGGAGTTCCTTTTTATGAATGGAAGTAAGCTGCCAACAGAGGAGGAGCAGTTTACAGAGTATAAGAAGGCTGCTGTCCTGCTTGATGGCAGGGAGCTTACAATAAGAACGCTTGATATAGGCGGTGATAAGGATATACCTTATATGGGACTGTCAAAGGAAACTAATCCATTCTTAGGTTACAGGGCAATAAGGTTCTGTCTTGACAGGGTGGATGTATTTACGACACAGTTAAGGGCAATACTCCGTGCAAGTGCCTACGGCAATATAAGGATAATGATTCCTATGATAACCTCTGTAACAGAGATAAATGCTGTTAAGAAGATTATTGCAGGAATATGCAAAGACCTTGACAAAAAGGATATTAAGTATGATGCGGATATTAAGGTTGGAATTATGGTGGAAACACCTGCGGCAGCTATTATGGCAGATGTTCTTGCAAAGGAGGTTGATTTCTTTTCTATAGGAACGAATGACCTTACGCAGTACACGCTGGCAGTAGACAGAGGTAATGAAAATGTTTCATACCTTTATTCAGCACTTAATCCGGCGGTTATAAGAAGCATTAAAAGAATAATAGAATGTGCGCATAATGCAGGAATTGAAGTAGGAATGTGTGGCGAGGCGGCAGCGGATGAGCGTATGATTCCGCTTCTGTTAGCATTCGGACTTGATGAGTTTTCGGTCACTGTAAGCCGTGTGCTTGAAGTAAGAAAGGAAATAGCTTCGTGGAGTGTAAAAGAAGCGAAGGATATAGCACAAAGCATTTCAGGTTACTCTGAGGAAAAGGAAGTTGCCAACTACTTAAATGACTATGTTATGAGTGCTAAAGAAAGGGAAAATGTTGCAGAACAATCCCAGAATATAGAAAAGTGAGGAATATATGGCAGTATATGTAACAGACGAAGAGCAGGAAAAGGTTATACTTGTGGGCGTGGAGCTTGACCCGTCAGATGACTGTGAAAAGTCGCTTGAGGAGCTTTCAGAGCTTTCAAAGACGGCTGGTGCAGTGACAGTGGGAAAGATGATTCAGCCACGCGACAGCTTTCATCCGGCTACTTATATAGGAAAAGGAAAGCTTGAAGAGTTAAGGCTTATGATAGATGAGCTTGGTGCAACAGGCATCATATGTGATGATGAGTTGTCACCGGCGCAGTTAAGAAACCTAGAGGATGTCCTTGATACAAAGATTATGGACAGAACTATGGTCATACTTGATATATTTGCAGCAAGGGCATCATCAAGTGAAGGTAAGATACAGGTTGAGATGGCGCAGTTAAAGTACAGGTCAACACGTCTTGCAGGACTTGGAACAACGCTTTCAAGACTTGGTGGCGGTATCGGAACAAGAGGTCCTGGCGAAAAGAAGATAGAAACTGACAGAAGAATAATTCGTGACAGAATATCACATCTTTCAGCCGAGCTTAAGGAAATAAAGAGTCACCGTGACATACAAAGACAGAACAGGGAAAACAGCTCAACACCTGTTGCAGCGATAGTAGGATATACTAACGCAGGTAAGTCTACACTTCTTAACAGGCTTACAGATGCAGGTGTGTTATCTGAGGATAAGCTGTTTGCAACACTTGACCCTACAACAAGGGCGCTACAGCTTCCAAACGGTGAAAAGGTGCTTATGACCGACACAGTAGGTTTTATAAGAAAGCTTCCACATAACTTAATCGAGGCTTTCAGAAGCACACTTGAAGAAGCAAAGTATGCAGATATTATAATACACGTTGTCGACTGTTCCAATGATGATTACGAAAGACATATGTCAACTGTATACGACACATTAAACCAGCTTGAAGTTAAAGATAAGCCGGTTATAACACTTTTTAACAAATGTGATGAATTCGAGGAAATACCTATACTTAAGGACAGTAAGGCTGACTATGTTGAAAATATATCTGCAAGGACAGGAATGGGAATAGACAGCTTTCTTATGGATGTACAGGATATTATCTTAAAGAGCAGAATACAGATAGAAAGAGTATTTCCATATAGTGATGCAGGAAAGATACAGCTTATAAGGGAATACGGACAGCTTGAAAGCGAAGAGTATACACAGGATGGAATTAAGGTTAAAGGTTATGTGCCAGCGTGGGTTGGAGGAAAACTGTAAGAAAGAGGTGTAAAAGACTATTATGAATATAATTGCACTTGCTGATAAGAAGTGGGGAATAGGGAAAAGTGGAAGAGTTCTTGTGGATATTCCAGAGGATAAGAAGCTTTTTCGTGAAGAAACTTATGGAAAAGTAGTTGTTATGGGAAGGAAGACATATGAAAGTCTGCCAAACCAGTCAGCACTTACTGGCAGGAAAAATATTGTCCTTACCAATAATGTGAATTATAAGGCAAAAGATGCAAAAATATGCCATAGTGTGCAGGAGGTCTTAGATGAGCTTAAGGCTTATGATACAGAGGATGTTTATATAATAGGCGGAGGCGAGATATATGAACAGTTTCTTCCATATTGTGATACTGCACATATAACCAAGGTTGATTATATATACGAAGCAGACACACATATTATGGACTTTGATAAGCTTGATGACTGGAAGGTAACAGCAAGAAGTGATGAGCATACATACTTTGATATATGTTATGAGTTTGTGTGTTATCAGAGGGTGTAACAGTGTTCATAATAATACATAGTAAGAATTGGAAGATTTTTGCACAAGGGATTAGTGTCTGCATATTCTGATGCAAGTTCATTATGTATATAAGAGAGCATATAAATGAGGAGTAAATAATATGAAAACATTTACAAATAAGACTAAGAAAATACGGCATATAGCCGCTGGTATTCTTGTATTTGTTATAGCAGCAGGTGCGGCTATGGCATATGGTATTCCTAAACTGTATGCTTCACCACAGGAAAAAGTGTTAAAAACTATACAGCAGTCAGGTATCACACTTGAAGAGATTATGCAAAACTACATAGATAAGATAGTTGCACTTAATCCTATGGGAAATAGCAGTTATACAGGAAATATACGTGTATCAGAGCTGATGTATGACGGTGTTGATTACCGCCCTGATACAACAGGAAATGTACATAGTTACAATATAAAAACAGATAATAATAATATAGTACTGACTATGCCACAGGTTGAAGATGGCACGTTAATTGTGGATAAAAACGACATATTAAGCTATGGAATAGGAAAAATAGACCAGAGCCATACAGAACCTGTATTAAGGGCAGTGCTTTCACATCTTGTAAGTGGATATAAGACAGCGGTTAAGGACAGTATACAGACTGCTGCAAAGACAGATGATAATGTATATATGATGGTTATAAGCGATGAGTCACTTATAGCCGGTTTTGATACATTTGTGGAAGGATTATATAAGGACTCGGTAATACTTCCATACATATCACTTCTTAATGTTCATAAAATAACGAAGGACAGCATTAAAGCACAGTTTAATGCATATGCCAGAAATGTGTATACAACAGTGAATATGAGCGTTGACTCACAGGGAAAGCTGACGGGAATAGAATTAGTCTTTAACCAGAATGTAACAGATGATGCTGGTAATGTTACTGTTGGGGAACAGATTGGGTACATTTTGGCAGAATTTGTGGGAGAAGAAAGCCTGTACGACAGTGTAGCTCTCACGGTTAAAACGACAGTGCAGAATGATATTTATGTTGATGCAGATATGAAGCTTGATATGCAGGATATGGAAAATATACAATATAGTATTGATGCGTATGCTGGATATAAAAAGCACAGCTTAAGAGTAAAGGCTGATGGTGATATAAGGTGATTTAATGGAGCTGTTGCAATAAACATCATTGATTGTGCGTTTATTGCAGCAGCTCCATATTTTGTCAGGTTGTTATATATGTGCTGTAGTGAAATCTTCTTAAACGCTGTTCCATCTTGATGGCGTTGGATAAAAGGGCATAAGCTCCGACCTGAACTTTATAATAGCCATCCTGATATATTATGAAAGCAGGGAAACCATCCATAAGCAGGGAGTTTAACATACGGTCGGCATTTTCTTTGTTGCGATAGGCACCCGTCTGTACACGGTAGAGAGTTTCAGGGGTGTAGTTATCATTGCACTGGCACTGATTGTATGGGTAGGAATTAGTATAGGTGTTATTGTCGGCATTGGAAATGTTAAAGCTGGCTGCGGGGCTGCTCTGTGGCATATTATTGTAGCCAGATATGGCAGCGGAACTGTTTGCAGGTGCGGTCATAGAACCAGTGTTAGAGGAGTAGCCACTATTATTAGTATACGTGGACTTGGAACTGTAATTAAAATCATCTGGAAAACTGCTTATAGGTGTAGAATTAGCCGCCTCCATGGAAGTATTTACAGGTGATATGTCAGCCACATTTTCAGCATTTTCCATAGACATAGAAGTTGTGGCAGAATCAGATATTGAGGCAGCTCCTGTCATAGAACTGGTTGTCATAGAACCCATCATAGAGCCAGTTGTCGTAGAACCTGCCATAGACCCTGTCGTAGAGCGTGGTGTCATGGAGCCGCTTGTCGAGCCATTCCGCTGGTTATTATTGGCTGACTGTCCGCTGCCGCGTTCACTTGCGGGGATACTTTCAAGTATTCCGTCTGCGATAGCATTTGCAATCTTATCAAATTCCTGGTCAAATAAGTAGTTATCCTTATCGTTGTTTATAAAGCCGGCTTCTACAAGAACAGCGGGCATTTTAGTTCTTTTCAGTACGACAAGATTTTTCCTGACATCAACTCCGAGGTTTTTAAAGCCGACATCCTCGAGCTGGTTATTTATATTTCTTGCAACCTCTGCCTTAAGACCGGTGTCGTTGAATACCAAAGATTCGACACCTGAGTACTGGTTAGGAGTTTCAGAGGAATTGCGGTGTATCGATATAAACAGGTCAGCGCCTGAATTATTGGCATCTGTAGCCTTCTTGAAGGGTGTTTCATATTCATCGGTAGTTCGTGTATAGAAAACATCAACACCATTTTTTTTAAGAATATCTCCAACTGCAAGAGTGAGGTCAAGCGTGTCATCTTTTTCCTGACGACCATTGTATACAGCGCCGGGGTCGCTTCCGCCATGACCTGCATCAAGAGCAATTTTATAATTCGCCATATGCGCTCCTAAAGTAATTATCAGTTTATTTTATTCATAAATTCCTATAAGGATACATATAATAATGAAAAAAATCAATCTGAGATATGGGGGTAATGTATGGTGCTTGTTCGGACTATGGAAACACCGCCTGATATAATAGATAAAGGAAAGATGCGTATAAATGTATATGACAGGCAGCAGGGCACTCCGCTTGCCAATGCAAGCGTATCAATATCGTATACAGGCAATCCTGAGACAGTGATAAATGAAGTGATGACAGATTCAGAGGGTGCGGTCAATCTTGATGAGCTGCTGACACCGCCTATTGAGTACAGTATGGAGCCGGGAGAAAAGCAACCGTTTTCGGAGTACACGATAGATGTGACGGCAAATGGCTATGATGAAGCTAATATATCGGGTATAGATGTATTTTCGGGAGAAACAAGTATACAGGATGTATATATGAATGAAAATAGTTATCAGGATACAGAAAATAATATTGTAATTCCGGTAAATACACTCTATGGAAATTACCCTGAAAAGATACCGGAAAGTGAGATAAAGCCTGTACAGCAGTCGGGTGAAATCGTACTAAGCCGTGTTGTAATTCCGGAAACTATAGTTGTTCATGACGGTGTTCCGACTGACTCGACAGCGCAGAACTACTATGTAAGATACAAGGATTATATTAAAAATGTTGCAAGCAGTGAGATATATTCGACATGGCCAAGACAGACATTAGAGGCAAATATACTTGCAATTATGTCATTTACACTAAACAGAGTGTATACAGAGTGGTATAGAAACCAGAATTACAACTTTACCATAACCTCATCTACAGCATTTGACCATAAATGGGTGAATGGCAGAAATATATTTGAGAGTATATCCAACGTGGTTGATGAGATATTTGACAACTACCTTTCACGCCCAAATGTAAAGCAGCCTATACTTACTCAGTACTGTGATGGTAAAAAGTCAAGCTGTCCGAACTGGATGACACAGTGGGGAAGTAAGTATCTTGGCGACCAGGGATATTCGTCAATAGACATATTAAGATATTATTATGGAGATAATATGTATATCAATACGGCAGAACAGATACAGGGAATACCGTCCTCATGGCCGGGCGCAGACCTTGACATAGGCTCATCAGGACAGAAGGTAAGGCAGTTACAGGAGCAGCTTAATCTTATAGGCGATTATTATAATGCTATTCCGGCACTTTCAACAGATGGCATATATGGGGAGAGAACGGCGGAGGCAGTAAGAGAGTTCCAGCGTATTAATAATATGCCGCAGACCGGAGTTGTCGACTTTCCAACGTGGTACAGAATATCAGACAGGTATGTAAGGCTGTCAGGAATTGCAGAATTGAGCTGATATTAAATTAAGTATGCTATGTACATTTTAATATTACATATGTTATGTTATAAAAATGGTTATAAAAATATTCTTGAATAATTTTAAAATATAGTTGACAGCAATAATTATTAGTGTTAAACTCTAATAGTTGTTAAACGAAGCAGAGTATCCACTCTCACCTTAGCGCACTTAGGCGACTCGGGTTTATATTTTTAAGAATGTGCATGATAAACAGCAATTAAGATGCATTATGATTAAAAAGTGGATAGTCTGACTATCCACTTTTTTTGATTTTGGAGGTGCACTACTATTAGCGAATTAATGATTAACGAGCAGATCCGTGATAAGGAAGTTCGTGTTATTGGACAAGAAGGACAGCAGCTTGGAGTTATGTCTCCTAAGGATGCTATGAAGTTAGCAAGAGAGGCAGAGGTTGATCTTGTAAAGATAGCTCCATCCGCAAAGCCACCTGTATGTAAGCTTGTGGATTATGGCAAGTATAAGTATGAACTTGTCAGAAAAGAGAAGGAAGCTAAGAAAAAACAGAGAACAATAGAAGTCAAAGAAGTTCGTTTATCACCTAACATAGATGTGAATGACCTTAATACTAAGTGTAACGCAGCAAGGAAGTTCATCGAGAAAGGCGATAAGGTTAAGGTATCACTCAGATTCAGAGGACGTGAGATGGCTCATATAGATTCAAGTAAGCACATCCTTGAAGACTTCGCAGAGAAGTTAAGTGATATTGCAGTAGTAGATAAGGCTCCAAAGTTAGAGGGCAGGAGCATGACTATGTTTTTAACTGAAAAACGTTAAAATATTATTCCATATGAGAATTAAATTAGGAGGATTATTATGCCAAAGGTAAAGACAAAAAGAGCAGCTGCAAAGCGTTTTAAAGTAACTGGAACAGGTAAATTAAAGAGAATGAAAGCTTACAAGAGCCATATTCTTACAAAGAAGACTACTAAGAGAAAGAGAAATCTTAGACATGCAGCTATGACAGATGCAACTAATGTAAAGACAATGAAGAAGATTATGCCATATTTATAAGATATGGATGTCTGTGATTGATTATTTTAGGAGGAAATTAAGAAATGGCAAGAATTAAAGGCGGTATGAACGCAAAGAAGAAGCATAATAGAGTATTAAAGCTCGCTAAGGGTTATAGAGGAGCTAGATCTAAGCAGTACAGAGTTGCTAAGCAGTCTGTAATGAGAGCTCTTACAGAGAGTTACAAGGGTAGAAAGCAGAAGAAGAGACAGTTCAGACAGTTATGGATCGCAAGAATCAATGCTGTTGCAAGAATGAACGGTCTTTCATACAGCAAGTTCATGTATGGCTTAAAGTTAGCTAACATCGACCTTAACAGAAAGGTATTAGCTGAGATGGCTGTTAACGATGCAGAAGGATTTGCTAAGTTAGCAGAAGTAGCTAAGTCTAAGCTGGCTTAATTTATAAAAAATATCAGTATCAGAGATTATTTTGTTGCTGACTAATGTATGTGATTGCTATATTATTTTGCGATTTATATACATTATATATTTTGCTGGATTAATAGATATCTTATAGAATGAAGATATTAATTAATTAGCAGTATATGAGCCGTCATACAGGAAGAGTTTAACGACTTAAGTCCTGTGTGGCGGCTTTTGTGATAATATTGTGAAACATTTATAGAATACTGGCGTTTATGGGCGAATTATGATATAGTTTTTATGATATTGGTGTAAATGCTATTTTACACGAAACATTTATATAATTATGGAGAAAGTTATGAGAAAAGTAGTAAAAGGAAGCTGTGTAAGACGTATAGCTGCAGCAGCTATGGCTGTTTCCATGCTTATGGTTACAGCATGTAACAGTAAGATAAAGGTTGATTATGGATATAATCCAACAGATTATGTTGAGCTGGGTGATTACAAAGGTATTACAGCGGATGTTGATGTAACGGCTATAACTAATAAAGTTGTAGAAGATAAGATATCAGAGCAGATGGACGACCAGACAACATATACAGATGTAAATCGTGGTGCGCAGAAGTCAGATAAGGTAACCTTCAGTTATTCAGGAACTTCCGGAGGTCTTGCAGTAGATGATTTTACAGGTTCTGATTATAGTATGGTTCTTGGCAAGGATGCATTTCCAGTAGCAGGAACTGAACTTGCAGATGAGTTATATGATATGGTGGCAGGACAGACAAAGGTTATTACAGTTACTATGCCTGATAATTCAAAGTATACAGATTATGCCGGCAAGAGGGTTGTATTTGAACTTTCTATGAGTTATGTACAGCAGCCAAATGTACCTATGCTTACAGATGCATTTGTAAAAGATACATTTGGTCTTGAGACAGTTGACCAGTATAAGGAATATGTAACTAATGATGTTAAGTCTACTATTGATAATAAGGTAAGTGAAGCTAAGAATGAGGCGATACTTACACAGCTTCTTGATGTATGTAAGGTAACAGGATATCCGGAAGAGTTCCTTGCAGAACAGACATCAAAGCTTGAGGAGTCTATAAGCTTTTATAGTACACTTCAGGGCAAGAATAATGACGAGTACTGCCAGAATCTTTATGGAAAAACATTTGATGAGTTCGTAAAGGCATCAGCAGGCCAGCAGCTTGTATATCAGGCGATAGCTGAAAAGGAAGGTCTTAACATTACGGAATATGAGTACAAGGATGACCTTGAGCAGTTTGCTAAGGACAGTGGTTACTCTCAGGTATCAACATTCACAGATAAGTTTGACAAGAATACTATAGCAAAGGCTATGCTTGTTAAGAAGGCACAGAATGTTGTTATGGATAGTGCGGTTGTTAATGAGAAATAGTGTGTGATATTTGGTGACATACGGACGATATAAGACACGGGACGGCTGCTGCGAATATAGCTTCGGACACCAGAAAGCCGGTTGGCTGTTTCTAATACTTTCCAGATAGATAGTGAGTGCGGACAATACCGTTCGGACGTGCCCTCCTTGGCACGGCCTCACTTGCGGGTACATCCTTGTACCCGCATATCTGTATGTAATGGGAAAGTATAAGAAACAGCACAACCGGCTTTCAAGTGTGTCCTGCGCATTATTTGCGGCAGCCGTCCCGTGTCTTATATCTGTTTTTTGGCATGATTTAGCCATAGTCAGACATAATATAAGAGGAGAGCAGTGGTGTATACATTATAAGATGCACTTGAAGTTTAATTGAGATAGTTCTTAGACTTTTCTTTTGTAATCCAGCTATCCACAGACAAGGATGTCTGTGGAAGTTCAATATGGAACAAGGAGGTTCCGTATTGAACGGTAGCGGTCGGTAATAACAGATTATATGAAAAGTCTTAGAAATATCCAAGGAAACTTCTGGCATCGGTAATGTATTCGCTGCTGCTTTCCTCTTATATTATGCCGTCCGTTTGTTAATTATAATATAATAACAAGCCACTTTTACTTAGTCCCTGTAGACCCAAATCCTCCCTCTCCACGTACTGTATCGCTTAATTCTTCAACTTCATTGAAAGCTGCTGTTATATAAGGGGCAAGTACAATCTGTGCAACTCTGTCACCGGGTTCAATTGTGACTGCTGCATCTGAGTGGTTGTGAAGAGCAACTATTATTTCACCGCGGTAGTCAGAGTCTATAACTCCGACTTTGTTGGCTGGTGCAACACCTTTTTTGCATGCCATGCCGCTTCTTGCGTATATAAGTCCAACAAGTCCGGCAGGAATTTCCATTGCAATTCCTGTTTTGATGAATTCTGTGGTACCTGGATTGATAGTGACAGCTTCTGTCATACCTGAATAAAGGTCGGCACCTGCTGAGTATTCAGTTCCATAAGTTGGGATAATTGCATTAGGTGTTAATTTTTTGATATTTACATTCTGTTTCATTATATATACTCCTTAAACTAATATTTTTGTTATATATTAATCCTCATTTCTGCGTATGTTTTTCGCGCATAACGAGTTTGTGTCAAGTGTGCGCAGACACAAATTTCGCGTGTGACAAATTTATTTTTCACACTAATATCCACTGGCAATAACCACAGTGCCCGTCTTTAATGATGCCTGGACATCTATCGTTCTCTGGTTGGATGAACCTTTGAACTTAAGCATCATATCTTTTAATTCTTCGACAAATCTTCCATCAACACATATGTCAATATATGAAAGCATTTCCTTTGTTTCAGGATATGTTTCATACATTTTATCCATAATGTCCTTGTCAAACAGGTAGCCTGTAAAACACCATATGTTTTTATCGGGGTATGTCTGTTTAACCTGTTTTAATAATGGAAGGAGTCCGCGCTGGTTGGCAGGTTCAAAGGGTTCTCCGCCAAGAAGTGTTATTCCGGCAATATACGCAGGCTTCATAGAGTTGATTATTGTATCAATGGTTTCCTGTGTAAATGGAGTGCCATAATTAAAGTCCCACGCTACTTCGTTAAAGCATCCCTTACAACGGTGTGTACAGCCGCTTACAAATAAGCTTGTGCGTACTCCCGGACCATTGGCTATGTCGTTATACTTTATTTCTGCATAATTCAATATTTATAAGTCCTTTCTGAAAGCATTATAATATAAATGACTTTTTATATAGCCAATAATATATAAGTAATGGACATATACGCAAAAGTCAATTAATATGTATTTTATCATAAAAAAGACAATCTTAACAGTAGTTAAAATTATGATAATATGTCTATAATAGTTAGTGTTCAGAGGTATTCTGAATGTGACGTGTGATTAACATTTTAAAACTATAAATGAGCAAGTATAGAAAAATGTATTTTTCTAACGTGCACATACGTGTGCAATATTTTTAATTTATTTATAGTTTAAAATATGTAACTATGGTAATGCTGTATTAAACAAAGATTGGGTATAGTAAAAAGGTATTGCTTATATGTGTGTTTAATTTATTCATACTTGATATAAGTTTATATAGCTTACCTGAAAATGTGTATAGAAATGAGGATTAAATTATGATAGATATATATTTTGATAAGTTATACAGATATCCAAGGATTCAGGAATGTGTAAGTATAGCAGTTCCTTTTAAGAAGGGTGAGTTAAAGGACATATCAGAGGTGGCAGTGCTGCAGAATGGCAGGGAATGTGTAATTCAGCCAAGAGTTACAGCATGGCACAATGATGGCAGTGTTAAGTATCTGTTTATAAGCTTTATGGCTGACATTCCAGCTAATAAGCGGGCAAAGCTTATACTTGTTACTGATAAGAAAGAGTATGATGATGGTATTAAGGCATCAATACAGTGCCAGAGCATAATAAGTACTGATAATAAAATGCAGCATATGTATACAGAACCGGAAGCGGCTAGAGTATCAGTTGAGAAGACGAAAAAAGGCTATAAAGTCGATAGTGGTGCAATCAGGTATGAAGTTGCAGATGATTCAGAAAGTATATTCACAAATGTATATGATGGAAGAAAAACGTACACAGAAGCTAACTTTGAAGGTCCTGTTCTTAAAGATAAAGATGGCAATGACTATAAGCTGTCTATAGGTGAGTGGCGTGTAGTGCAGTCAGGTCCGGTTGAAGTCATACTTGCAGCAAGGGCACACAATATAGCAGGCGGCGCAGCTTATAAAGATAGTACTGCCAAAGTAGAAGCAGAAAAAGATAATATATTAGATGATAATCACACATTTAAAGATATAGAAGCAGAGATAAGGCTTACAGCCTATGCTGGCAAGCCATGGGTAAATGTATCATACAGGATAATCAATACATCAAATGATGAGCTTAGAATAAAGTCGCTTGTATTTTACATAAAAAAGTCAGTGGACAGTATTGTAACAGACAAGCTTGCATACATAGATATAGCATCGGGTAATGACTCAACAGGCTGCGGAGATATACTTACAGATAATTCGCAAAATGACGGTCCCGTATTTATAACAAGAGGTATCGGCGAGCTTGATATGATAGAGCACAAAGCACCTGTATCAGATATAAGGACAATCGTGGCAGCATCCAATTATAAGACCAGCTTTATCATAGGTAAGAATGGTGAAGAAGTAAATGAAACTATAGATGACAGTTATCTTGTAAAAGAGGCTAATGAGCATTATGCAGAGGTACTTTATGGAACATTTATGACAGACTATACAGATAGTGAGGACGGCTTCTGCGTGACAGTACATCAGGCACAGCAGAACTATCCAAAGGCTGTTAAGGCGTGCAGAGATGGCGTGGCAGTTATGCTTGTACCGGAAGGTGTTGGAGAAGTTACGATGCAGTCAGGCATGGCAAAAGAGCAGAACTTCCTTATTCACTGGCATAGTCCTGAAACAAAAATATTTGAGATAGATAACAGAAGTCTTATATATCAGATGCCGGACAGACCTTATATATCACCAAAGGTATTTAAGGAGTCAGAAGTTATGCTCAACGTATTTCCTGAAAAGATTAACGAAGATGTGGAAATAGCACTTATGGCAAAGGCAGACGGACATTCAAGGTGTTATGGCATGCTTAACTGGGGTGATACCGTTGATATGGGCTACACAGTTCAGGGAAGAGGCGGCGGTAAGCCGGTGTGGAGCAATAACGAATATGATTACCCACATGCCTGCGCACTTATGTATGCAAGAACGGGTGTGAGAAGGTTTCTTGACTATTTAATAGTATCGGCAAAGCACTGGATGGATGTTGATATATGCCACTACAGCAGCAATCCTTTAAGAATAGGCGGACAGTGGGAGCACACAGCAGGTCACTGTAAGAATGGTGTTATGGTATGCTCTCATGAGTGGGTTGAAGGACTTCTTGATTACTATCATCTGACCGGTGATGAGAGAGGACTTGAGTCAGCTATAGGAATAGGTGAAAATGTATTAAAGCTGCTTGAAACACCGATGTATCAGGTTCCGGGTGAAGCCAATGCAAGAGAGACGGGCTGGGCTTTAAGGACACTTACAGCTCTCTATGTGGAAACTAATGATAAGAAGTGGCTTGCAAAATGTGACTGGATAATTGACAGCTTTAAGAAGTGGGAAGAAGAATACGGCGACTGGTTATCTCCATACACAGATAATACAGCAATCAGAGTTGGTTTTATGATATCAGTTGCAGTTGGAAGTGTTATGAGATACTATAGAGTATTTCCAAGAGAAGACATTAAGAAGATGATAATAAATGCGGTGGATGACCTTATAGAAAACTGTTATATGGATAATGGACTTTTCTATTATAAGGAGCTTCCAAGTCTGTCAAGAAATGGAAATAATACACTGCTTTTAGAGTCACTCGCAATAGCATATGAGCTTACAGGTGATGCATCATACTTGAAGTATGGACTTAAGACATTCAGAAGTGCTTTAAATGAGAATTCAGGCGGTGCTGTCGGAGTAAAGACGGTGATAGATGATGCAGTTATATGCAAGGGCAATTCAGGAAAAGGATTTGCGCAGAGCTTCATTCCGCTGACTATGTATTATAATGCGGTTAGTGAGAATGGGATGGAGTTTTAGTGTGGTGGATTGTTAACGATACGTATTATTTCCAAAACACCTTTCGACCTTCAAGCTGACATTGGTAAAATATAATAATAGTCACTAAATTAATGGTGAGTATAGGGAGATGAATTGAGCGCAGAGCACTCAATTCATCTCCTTGTACTTATATAGTTTAAGTTGAATATTATTTATGTATTATGTCGTCCGTTCATCAATCGAATTTCAACATAAACAGTGACATTTTCCCCTGAATATGTTAAACTAATACAAATATAGAATTTTACCAATAAACCATTTATTAATGAATGTACACAATGTACAGATATGCAGCGTGGCATACACAGGAGTGTACAGGAATGGAGGATATATTATGAGAATAGGTATCAGGGCACATGATGTTGCGTATGCACCACTTGATGAGCTTATCCCTAACATACATAAGCAGGGATTTCATTGTATGCATATAGCTTTAACAAAGTCTATCAAGGAATTCAAGCCGGGAGTTGAAACAATGACACCGGGACTTGCTATGTACATCAAGGAATTATGTGCGGAGAATAAAGTAGACGTGGCAGTTCTTGGATGTTACCTTAACTTATGTAATCCTAATCCAGAGAAGCATAAGGAAATAGTTGAAAAGTACAAGGCACATATAAGATTTGCAAGTATACTTGGATGTGGAGTAGTCGGAACAGAAACAGGTGCTGTCAACGAAGAATATAAGTATGAACCGGCAAACCATTCAGATGAGGCACTCCAGTGCTTTATAGATAACTTAAGACCTATAGTAAAGTATGCAGAGCAGTTTGGCGTTATAGTAGCTATAGAGCCAGTATGGAAGCATATTGTCAATACAGTTGAGAGAGCAAGAAAGGTGTTAGATGCTATCGACTCACCTAATCTCCAGATAATATTTGACCCTGTTAATCTTCTTTATGTTGGAAATATAGATAAGCAGGATGAGATTATTGAGAAAGCATTTGACCTGTTATTAAAAGATATAGCAGTTGTCCACTGCAAGGATTACGTTGTTGAAGGCGATGAGCTTAAGTCAATAGCAGCAGGAACAGGCGGACTTAACTATCCACTTTTACTTAAGAAGATAAAGGAATATAAGCCATATGTTCACTGCACACTTGAGAATACAGTTCCAGAAAATGCAGTAGCAACAAGAGAATTTATGGAAAAGTTATACGCAGAAGTATAATTTTTTATAATGTTATGATAGAGTAAAAAGGTCAATATCAGGTAAGCGGCAAATACTTTTTGACCATTAATCATAAGATGTCATACATAAGAAAACAAATATAATAAATGCAGCCATACACAGGCTGTTCACCCGAATTATAGATATACGAGGGGAGAGATTGTATGCCAGAGAGCAATATAGAATTAGCAGGAAATAAGAATATTAAGACAAGTAAGGTTGAAAAGTCGGTAGATACACCGGCAGACTTTACAAGCCCGGAAGTGCTTTATGAAGACCTTATTGAAAAGGTAAAGCTGTACCATCCATCATCTGACCTTTCAGATATAGAGCGTGCGTACAAGGTCGCAAAGAAGGCTCACGAAGGACAGTTCAGAAAGTCCGGTGAACCATATATCATTCATCCTTTATGCGTTGCTATCATATTAGCAGAGCTTGAGCTTGATAAGGAGTCTATTATAGCTGGTCTTTTACACGATGTTGTCGAAGATACAGTTATGACAAGTGAAGATGTAGCCAAGGAATTTGGCGATGAAGTAGCACTTCTTGTAGATGGTGTAACAAAGCTCACACAGCTTAATTATCAGCATGATAAGATAGAAGTCCAGGCAGAAAACTTAAGGAAAATGTTTCTTGCTATGGCAAAGGATATAAGAGTTATCCTCATAAAGCTTGCCGACAGACTTCACAATATGCGTACAATGCAGTACCAGTCACCGGCAAAGCAGGTTGAAAAGTCAAGAGAAACTATGGATATATATGCTCCTATAGCACACAGACTTGGTATATCTAAGATTAAGGTGGAGTTAGATGACCTTTCTATGAAGTATCTTATGCCCGATACTTATAACGACCTTGTAAAGCAGGTTGATATAAACAGACCGGGAAGAGAAGCATTTATAAAGAGTATCATCAAAGAAGTAGGAATGCATATAAGCAATGCCGGCATAGAGGCAGAAATAGACGGCAGAGTCAAGCATTTCTTCTCAATATACAGAAAAATGGTCAATCAGAATAAGACACTTGACCAGATATATGATATATTTGCAGTCCGTATCAAGGTAGATACTGTCAAGGACTGTTATGCGGCACTTGGTGTCATACACGAAATGTATAAGCCTATTCCGGGAAGATTTAAGGACTATATAGCTATGCCAAAGCCAAATATGTATCAGTCACTGCATACTACACTTATCGCTTCTAACGGACAGCCTTTCGAGGTTCAGATAAGAACTTACGAAATGCACAGAATAGCTGAGTATGGTATCGCAGCCCACTGGAAGTATAAGGAAGGCAAAACAGGCGAGTCTAATAAGAATGAGGAAGCCAAGCTAAGCTGGTTAAGACAGATACTTGAATGGCAGAGAGATATGTCAGATAACAAGGAATTCTTATCATCTATTAAGAATGACCTTAACCTTTTCTCTGATTCGGTATATTGTTTCACACCTACAGGTGATGTAAAGACACTTCCAGCAGGTTCTAATCCTATTGACTTTGCTTACAGTATTCATAGTGCTGTGGGTAACAAGATGGTTGGTGCAAGGGTTAACAGCAAGCTTGTAAATATTGATTATGAGATAAAAAACGGCGACAGAATTGAGATTATTACTTCCCAGAATTCCAAGGGTCCAAGCCGTGACTGGCTCTCAATGGTCAAGTCGACACAGGCACGTAATAAGATTAACCAGTGGTTCAAGCAGGAGCTTAAGGAAGATAATATTATAAAAGGCAAGGAACTTGTATCAAGCTATTGTAAAGGTAAAGGTATAGTTCTTTCTGAGATTAATAAGCCGGAATTCGTAGAAAAGGCTTTAAGAAAATATGGCTATAAAGACTGGGATTCTATTATGGCAGCAGTCGGACACGGCGCACTTAAGGAAGGCCAGATAGTCAATAAGCTCAATGAAGAGTACTTAAAGACAAAGAAGGCAGAAGTTACAGACAAGCAGGTGCTTGATACGATAGTTGCAAGCGAGAGCAAGGAAAAGGATAAGGAAAAGAAGGGCAAGGGTGGAATTGTTGTCAAAGGAATTCACGATGTTGCTGTAAGATTTTCTAAGTGCTGTAATCCAGTTCCGGGTGATGAAATAGTAGGTTTTGTCACAAGAGGAAGAGGTATCTCTATCCATAGAACAGACTGTATCAATATACTTAATTTCCCTGCAACTGAGCGTGCCAGACTTATTGAAGCTGAATGGGAACAGCCAGAGAATAATAGTGAAAAGTACAGTGCTGAGATTAATATATATGCAGGTAACAGAAAAGGTCTTATCGTTGATATATCTAGGTTATTTACTGAGGCCAATATAGATGTAAGGTTTATGAACAGCCGTGTCAACAAGAAGTCTATGGCAACTATCAATCTTGGTTTTGTTGTATCAGGCAAGGAAGAGCTTAACCGTCTTATAGACAAGTTAAGAAAGATAGATGGCGTGACAGATATTGAGAGAGCTACGGGCTGATGTGCTGGTAGGTCAGAGCTGTCAGATAATTAGCTCAAAAGAAAAGAGAGCGGCTGCGTGAAGCAGACATTTACTATTAAATAAATATATGTTAGCCGTTATTGGGATATTTTCTTGATAACGGCTTTTTTAAAGAATATAAATCAGGAGGGTTATATGTATAGGATTGATTCAAGAATACTAGGAATGGTAGGCACAAACTGCTACCTTTTATGCAACGAAGATATTAAAGAGTGTGTACTTATCGACCCTGCAGACCGTGCAGATGAGATAAGTAAGATGATAGACGAGTCAGGCTGTGAGCTTAAGGGAATATTATTAACACATGGGCATTTTGACCATATTATGGCAGCAGATGATGTAAGAGAAAAATATGGTGTAAATGTATATGCATCATGTGATGAGAAAAACACCCTTGAACAGCCACACATTAACCTTGGTGAGTCATACGGAATGAACCTGTCAGTAAAGGCGGACGTATGGCACAATGATGGTGATGTGTTAAAGCTTGCAGGCTTTGATATAGAGGCACTTCATACACCGGGACATACAGAGGGTGGAACATGCTATTATATAAAAGATATCGGAGTACTGTTTTCAGGTGATACATTATTCTGCGGTTCAGTTGGAAGAACAGACTTTCCGGGTGGCAGCATGAGCGCGATAGTACGTTCTATAAAGGATAAGATAATGGTGCTTCCAGATGACACCAAAGTATATCCGGGACATGGCGAAGGTACGAGTGTGGGATATGAGAGAGTGAATAATCCGTTTTTGGTGTAAACTTATAATGAATACGATTATGTAAATGTAAAGAATTAATAGTAGGATTTTTATAAAATGAATTATATGCTATGAATGAATAGATTTAAAAAGTTGTATAATTTTTGTCTGTGTTAGAATTATAGTAAAGATACAGAAAGCCTGATACTGGTATGAAGTTTATAGATAATTGAAAGGAATAATAATGATATATATTAAAATAGATGACAATACATTTTATGATGATGCCATAGTTCTTGTGCGTTCATTCTACCCAAGAACAGAGGTTACAGCATATAAAGGTGATGATAGTAATTATAATGGAATGTGTCATAGCGATAATAATGAGCGCATTGATAACAATAGTAGCTATATTAATGATAATGGCAAATGTAGCAGTAACAATAGTAAAAATAATATGACTACTTGCGGCAATATAGGCGAGGATGACATGATAATCGACATAAAAGTGCCAGATGTCACAGGTCTTAACAAGAGCCAGATGCACGATAAGTTCAAGTCATACCTTTATGATTATCTTAGTGAAAAGACGGGAAAAACGCTTCCATGGGGATATCTTACAGGTGTACGCCCAAGTAAAATAGCATATGTAATGCTTGAAGATGGCGAGAGTGAAGATACTATAAAGAAGCATTTTATGGATAAGCATAAAGCAAGTGAGGAAAAGGCGGAACTTGCACTCAAGGTTGCAAAGAAAGAAATGGATATACTTAACCGTATAGATTATAAGAATGGATACAGTCTGTACATAGGTATACCATTCTGTCCAAGTATATGTCTGTACTGCTCATTTTCTTCATATGCGCTTGGAGCTTATAAGGATTATGTGGACAGCTATCTTGATGCACTGATAAAAGAGATGGAATTTGTGTCAGAGTCGATGAAGGGAAGAAGACTTGATACAGTGTACTTTGGCGGAGGCACACCTACAACACTCAGTGCAGCGCAGCTTGACAGACTTATAACAGAGCTTAAGAGATTATTTGATATAAATGGCTGCCACGAATTTACAGTTGAAGCGGGCAGACCTGACAGCATAACACTTGATAAGCTTCAGGTGTTAAAGAAGCACAATGTAGGAAGAATATCAATTAATCCACAGACGATGAATCAGAAGACACTTGACCTTATTGGAAGAAAGCATACGGTTGAGCAGATTAAGAATGTATACAATATGGCAAGAGAAGAGGGCTTTGAAAATATAAATATGGATATAATACTTGGTCTTGTCGGCGAGGATGTTGAAGAAGTCAAGCATACACTCAGTGAGATACAGGCTATGAATCCAGAAAGTCTTACAGTACATTCACTTGCAATAAAGAGGGCAGCCGCACTTAACATATGGAGAGATAAGTACAAGCAGCTTTCAACCAAGAATACAGATGAGATAATCAGGATGACCGAGGAAACTGCCAAAAATCTTGATATGCAGCCTTACTATATGTATCGCCAGAAGAACATGGCTGGTAACTTTGAGAATGTAGGATATGCCAGGGAAGGCAAAGAATGCATATACAACATACTTATAATGGAGGAGAAACAGACCATAATTGCCTGTGGTGCTGGCGCAAGCTCCAAGGTCGTATTCCACAATGAAAGCGATGACAACCATTCAGTAAGAATTGAGAGAATTGAAAATGTTAAGGATGTAAGAAACTACATTGACAGAATTGATGAGATGATTGAGAGGAAGAGGGAGTTTTTTAGGGGAAATCAGTTCTAGAAGAAAATATACCCACCAGTGTCCTATGTACGAATATACATAGTTCGCTGGTGGGTATTGTGCAAGATATATACAGGATAGGTGATAGAAGATAGGAGAGAAGTATGCCATTAGAAAAAGGTGGAAGAGCAGATAAACAGGGGAATAGTTATGAGATTAACTGTGTGATATACGAGCTGCTTAAGGTACTTGATGAGGTGAATTACAGTGTTGTGATAGAAGCACTTGGGGAAGATGAAGTAGGGACAGACATACTTGTAACAGATATGTCCGGACACAGGGAACATCAGCAGTGCAAGTCAAGAAATGCAAGTAAAGAAAGCTGGAATATGTCAGACCTTAAGGCAAGAGGTATATTAGAAGCATGGAGAAAACAGCTTAACAGAGATAATGAGAGAAGAGTTGCGCTTGTAAGCCCGTTGGCATGTACATTTTTATATGATATGCAGAAAAGAGCTGCCAATACAAGTGGCAGAGCAGAGGATTTTTATAAGATACAGATAGCAAAAAGCAGTACAGAATTTAATAAATTTTATAAAAGCTTCTGTGAGGAGATGGGATTAAGAATAGAGCAGAAAAATACAGAGGCTGACAGGAAAGAAACAGATGAACGTCAGGACAATCGTAATGAGGGTAATATTAATCAGAAAAATGTTCTTAAAAGTATAGAATATCTGAAAAGAATATCATATAAACAAATGTCTGAATATCAACTTAACGAGTTCATAAGCATGAATATACGTTACCGTTTTAGCAGCGATGAAAATAAAGTATATAATGCCTTAGTTTCCTATGTTGTTATGGGTGATATATTAGGGCAGGAGCTTACACAGCAGAAGATAATGGATTATCTTAATGAACAGGGGATAATATTCAGCCTTAGGGATGGTGATAAGAGGATTGTACCAAGAATAAATGAGCTGAATGAAGAATATAAGGAAAAATTTATACCTTTAAAAAGTGGTTTCGTGCATAGAGAAGAAGCTGACGAATGTATACAGGCTATAGAGGCTGATAAACATATAATCATATCGGGAAGTGCCGGCTGTGGTAAGAGTGGCTGTGCAGAGGCAGTTCTTAAATACTGTGAACAAAAGGGAATTGTACATATTGCTATAAAGCTTGATGTAAGAATTCCTAATAGGAGCTGTGAAAAATGGGGTCAGGAACTGGGATTTCAGAATTCTATAGTTGATGCAATCCATAATATATCACAGAATGAAAAAGCAGTTATTATACTTGACCAGTTAGATGCACTCCGGTGGACACAGGCTAATTCAGCAGAAGCTATAACAGTGTGTATGGAATTAATCAGACAGGTGAAATTCTTTAATGAAATACGTGATAAAAAAATAATAATAGTATTTGTATGCAGAAGCTACGACCTTGAAAATGATAACAACATAAAGGGATTATTCAGAAAGAAGAATAATTCAGGTGCAGAAGCTTCACTGGATGATGAATGGAAAGTAATAAAGGTAGATTGTTTTAAAGAAGATACTGTAAAGAAAGTTGTTGGCAGTGAATATAATAAAATGTCTGCAAGGCTGAAAAATCTATTGAAAATACCTAGTAATCTGTATATATGGCAGCATCTTGATAAGGAGAGTTCATATGATGGCTGTCTGACAACAAGCCACCTTATAGATAAATGGTTTGAACAGATATGTATGAAGAGCAGATTATGTGGTATAGCTGAGCAATCCATTTCTGAGGCAAAAACAGATATTGTAAACAGACTTGATAAAATTGGACGTTTATATGTGCCAAAACAAATACTTAAAATAGATGTATCAACACTTGATTATCTTATATCGTCAGAACTTATAGTTGTGCAGGGGAACAAAGTCGGTTTCGTACATCAGTCGATACTTGATTACTTTATATCGCAGAATATGCTGGAAAAATATTATGACGGGTCATCAATAGAGGAGATTATTGGAGAGAAAAGCAGGCAGACTCCGACTAAAAGATATCAGGTACAGATGTTTTTACAGAACATTTTAGAGCTTGACAGTGCAGAATTTATTGATGTAGGCGGAAATATGCTTGCTTCGGATAACATAAGATATTATATAAAGTATCTTTTTTATGAAATATTAGGACAGATAAATAATCCAGATGATAATATAACAACATTTGTTATTGATAACTGCGACAGCGAAGAGTATGGAAGTTACCTTATCAGAAATACAATATATGGCAGGAAAGACTATGTAAATATATTACTTATAAATGAAATTATGGAGAAATGGTATAATACTCCTGATAAAAAAGAGATTGTTTTTAATCTGCTAATCAGTATGAGTCCCGACCTTACAGAGGAGGCAGTCGAGTTTATCAGAAAGCACGCATTTGTAAGTAAAGAAGATGATGCGATGTTTATGAGGTGCTTCCATTATGATATAACACAGGAAAGCGATGCGGTGTTTGAGCTTAGAATGATGTTTTACAAGCATTATCCGGAATTTGCAAAAGATGTCTATATAGACATAAAAAAGATGATGGACGGCTTTGAGAAAAGAACAGTAAGACTTATAGCTTTCTGGTTAAAGCGAAAGATAAATAGTAAGGGAAAATCAGTGTATCATTATGAAGAAGACCTGATAAGTTCTGATAGTGAATATGTTGTAAAAAATGCAGAATATATTCTTGATGAGCTGCTTGAATATCTTTCTAAGGAGAAAGGAAGATATATCAAATATGGTGACTGGTCATATAATCATGCATATATGGGAAATATTGAGAGAGTGAGTGTGGAGCTGGTGAAAAAGGCAGCAGTTGCACTTGCTGGTAATTCGCCGGACACTTTCTGGCAGTACTTTGAGCCATATATGGGAATGGGATATGCTGTATACAATGAAATAATATTAACAGGACTTGCACACCTTCCAGTCAGATACAGCGATAGAATTATAGATTATATAACAGAAAGCTTTAATGATAATATATTTGACTATACGAGCGGCGCAGATAATGAGCTGGAACTTATAAAAAAAGTGCTGCTAAAGCATACGTCAGAATGTAGTGATGAAACATTTGCCAGACTTGAAAACATAATATATTATTATGTGTCACCAGATGCCCTGCAAATGTATAAAAACAGAATAGAATACAATCAGGATAAAGAAATACGCCCTGTTTACTGGAGTTATTGTGGCGACCTGCAATATGAATTATTACCTTGTCTGCCAGAAGAAAGAATAAGTAAAAAGAGCAGAGAATTAATACAAGTTCTTTGCAGGCGGTTTGATACATTAAAAACATGTTATGTAAATGATAATGACCATTCAGGCAGGGTCAAATCTCCTGTGGCAGGTAAGAAAATAGGTGCAAAACAATGGATAAGAATAATAACTAACGATAAATTAAAAAACAGACAACATTCTAAATGGATATCTGTTAAAGGTGGTTTTATAGAAAGTTCATATGACACATTCATTCAAGACTTTGAACTGGAAGTAAAGCAAAATCCTGTAGAAATGATAGAGCTTGTATTAAGTCATAAAGAAGACATTCCGCAGGCATTTGTAGATGCATTATTTATAGGTGTCAATATGTCAGAGCAGCTTTCGGAGGTAGACAGCAGAATTGTTGAAAGAATGATGCTTGAATGTCCATGCGATATGGAAAGCCAGAGAGCTTCTTATTTCTGTGGAATAATTGAGACATTAAGCAGTGTAAGGTGGTCAGAAGAAGTCCTTCGTGAACTTAAAAATATTGCAGTAAATCATTACAATCCTGAAAATGATAAGCCTTGTGTTACAAGTCAGGATGATAAGGAGATGAAAAGCTGCCATATGCTTCAGAGTAATGCGCTTAACTGTGTCAGAGGAAGAGCGGTAAGAACTATGGGAAAACTTCTTGAAGATAATAAATCATTATACGAAGAATTTGCAGATATTATTGATAAGGCAGTAAATGATGCTAGTGCCGCAGTGCGTTACGCTGCATTATATGCTTTGTGGCCGGTATATAATATTAACAGACAGTGGGCAGAAGAAAGAATATTATATATATTGGAAAAGGATATCCGAACATTAAGCTTCTATGGAACAAAGAATGTATTATTTTATCTTTATCCTAAATACAAGGAAAGAGTTATTGATATAATAAGTAAAGCTTATGCATCAGATGATAAAAAGCTGACTGATACAGCGAGCTATATGGTATGTGAATTCTATATAATATATGGTGAATTTGCAGATATTATGAGTACACCAACGGATAAAAACGAGGAGCAGGTAAAGGCTATATTAGATATGGCGATAATGTATCTTGAAGTTGATAAATACCGCGAAGCTGCCAAGAAGATTATACTTGATTATAGGAACACAGATATAAATGTTGAATTCCCACTATCAAAAATGTTCTATGACAAGTATATAGATGTGAAACGCGACAGACAATTCCTGAATGAATTCATAAAGACCAATCTTAGCAGAAGAATAGTCGATTCATTTATGCACTTCCTGACAGAAAGCGCCGTATCGGTTGTGGATTACTCAGACATAATAATAGAATTATGTGAAAATGTTCTATCTATGGATAGTGACGAACTACAAAAAAAGTGGGGCTTAACAACTTCAATCTCCGAGCTTATCATAACACTATACGATGAAACCTCTAACTCCAACATAACATCACATAAAAAGACAGCCCAGAAATGCATGGACTTGTGGGATGTAATGTTTGAAAGACAAATAGGGTCAGTGAGAAGGATTAGTGAGGAGATGATGGAGAGGTGAGGACAATAAAAGGCTTGTATCAATATGGATTATAAAACTTGATAAATTTTAAGCGAAGGCGGTAGATAATTATTTTATCTGCCGCCTTTGTGATTGTGGACTATTCTTATAAGAGTTTTTTCAACTGCTGCCTTTTTTCAATATCAATTTTTAATATATCCATAGCCTTGTCTGCGGATACGTGAAGGCTGTCCATTATATTTTTGATTGCGTTCAAAGTTGCCTCGTCACGACCTTCCGTGAGTGCCTGCTTACGAGCTTCTTCACGAGCCTCCTCACGCAACACATCCATAACTCCTTCTTCGTCATATTCAAATATACTCACGTCAATCACCTCATCTCTATGCTTTATAAAGAAGTCCGACAGTATATCCTCTTTAATACATTCATCAATCGATTCAATAACCAGAGTTTTTGTTGTAATAATTATTATCTTTGTCATTATGTTTTATAAGCAAAATCTCCTTTTGTATTAAATAAATCTGACAACAGGCAGGTCTGCTATGAAAACAAATATAATGTATAGATACATTTTAGCATTTCACCAGGTATATAACAAGAGTGATTGCAATATAGAACTGAAATTGAATAAAATAGTAATTGTATAAATGTATCTTACAATAATATAGTAAAACTAATTGTAATATAGAGTCATGCCTGATTGTGTAAGTATGGATATTAATCTGATGCTGAATTCAGTGTGGAACTTAAGAAATACATAATATGTTAACTGAAATACTAATAAGTGCATAGATTTAAAAATGCATGTGATGCATATGCATTACAAAGTGTATATAACAATAAATATATGTATTCAAGACTTAATTAAGTATATTTATCTATTGTTTCGGTAAATGTAGTTTTGACAATAAACATTTGCGCATAATCCCATTTTAATTATTAAAAAATTTGTATAAAAATTAAAAATGAATATATAATACTTGAAATATCATAAATGATACAATATAATTATTTTGTTTATCATCATATATGATAATTATAATAAATAATTTTGCGTGAAGAGATATTCTAATAGAAAATAGTGAAAATGATATATGGTGTTAAAATTTAAAATACTAAGCGTTTTAATTATTGGATTTTAGTAATGTTGGAAATCTATACAAATTTAAAATGAAAATTTTAGACAATAATTATTTGGTATTATCATGATCAAAAAGTTTTGGGGATTAAGTTACAAGATTTGTGAGGAATATGAAAATGAGATGTGAAGATGTGTATAGAAAACTATATCAAAAAGCTCCTTTTGATATAGCATTTTGTCCGTATAGAGTTAGTCCATTAGGGGCTCATATAGATCATCAATATGGAAAAATAAATGGATTAGCAATTAATAAAGGTATACATATTGCATATCATCCAAAACAAAATGGCATTGTGGAAGTTCAATCGTTGAATTTTCCCAAGAGAGCACAGTTTTTTGTGAATGCTGTTCCGGAAGAAAAACAGGGCGATTGGGCAGACTATTTAAGAGGGGCAACATTGATGTTGGGAGAAAAATATCAATTGAAGATTGGCATATCAGGTGTAATTGAAGGAGGTTTACCAATAGGAGGTTTGTCGTCTTCGGCATCCGTTATTATATGTTTCTTATCTGCCCTGTGTAAGGTTAATGATATTCATCTAAGTCCATCAGAGATGATACATATAGCAAAAGAAGCGGAAAATAAGTATGTTGGTGTATCGTGCGGAAAATTAGATCAAAGTTGTGAAGTGTTAGCAAAGAAGAATCAATTATTATATCTTGACACTAAAGACGATACTTACGAATTAATTCCAACAAATAAAAAAATGAAACCATATAAAATTGCTATTTTCTTTTCGGGATTGGAAAGAACTCTTAAGAATTCAAAATATAATCTTCGTCAAGATGAGTGTAAGGCAGCGGCATATGCTCTTATGGGTTATGCAGGAATACAATATGATACTTTTGCAAATACAAGGTTAAGAGATGTTCCATACGAGATATTCAAAGCTTACAGAAATAGATTGCCAGAATTATGGTGCAAACGAGCGGAGCATTTTTATAGTGAATTTAATCGTGTAGAAAAAGGTACTGAATTATGGCGAAATGGTAATTTAGAAGAATATGGACAGCTGGTTTTTGAGAGCGGAAGATCTTCAATATGTAATTATGAATGTGGTAGTGATGAATTAAAAAGATTATATGAAATCATGACTGATACGAGTGGTATATATGGTGGACGTTTTTCAGGTGCTGGTTTTAAAGGATGTTGCATGGCTTTAATCGATCCAGATAAAGCGGAGGATATAGAGGCTAAGGTGGCTTCAGAATATCTTAAATCTTTTCCAGGGCTTGAAGGAAAGTATTCTTTTTATTTATGTGAAAGTGCAGATGGAGTAGAAAGATAGAAGGAGTATATTTATATGAAGTGTTTAATATTAGCTGCGGGTTATGCAACACGTCTTTATCCGCTTACAGAAAATTTTCCTAAGCCTCTTTTAAATATTGGGGGAAAAACAATTCTTGATTGGTTAGTCGATGATTTAATTGAAAATACAAATATAGATGAATTTATAGTGATTTCAAATCATAAGTTTGTAGAGCAATTTCAAAAATGGAAAAAGGATAAATTCAAAACTAGACCATATGTTATTACAGTAATTGATGATGGCACAAGTACAAATGAAACACGTCTTGGAGCTGTCAATGATATTAAATTGGCAGTACAAAGATTGAATTTGACAGATGATTTATTAGTTATGGCAGGAGATAATATATTAGATTTTAGTCTATATGAGTTTATTAAATTTGGAAAAGATAAGAATAATTCTTGTGTCATGTGCTATGAGGAAAATGAACTGAAAAAGCAACAAAGGACAGCAATTATTACGATTAATGCTAATAGTCTTATTACTTCATATGAAGAAAAGCCTAAAAAACCTAAAGGAAATTTAGCAGTACCTCCATTTTATTTTTTTATAGCATCTGATGTTAGATTAATTAATGAAGCATTAGATGAAGGGTGTGGATATGATGCTCCCGGAAGTTTTGCCGCTTGGCTAAGTAAGAAGATGCCTATGTATGCATATATTATGCCAGGTGAAAGATACGATATTGGGGATATAGAAAGTTATAGATATGTTAAGACAATATTTGAAAATTAAAAGGTGAAATTTTTATATAAATAAAATAAGAGATAAATATAAAATTGAAGGTGATAATAATGAAAATTTTAATAACAGGTGCAAATGGATATTTAGGAACAGGAATAGTGAAGGAAGTCTTAGATAATGGAAATGAAGTAATTGCCACTGATTTTGAATTGAAGTTTGTAGATGAGCGCGCAGAAAAACGACCATGTAATCTTTTTGATATTGAAAAACCATATGAATATTTTGAAAAACCAGATGTATTATTGCATTTGGCTTGGAGAGATGGTTTTGTGCATTATTCCGATGCTCACATAGATGATTTACCAAAACATTATAAGTTTATAAAATCATTTGTTGAGAGTGGATGTAAACATATTGCAATAATGGGAAGTATGCACGAAGTGGGATTCTATGAAGGAAGTGTTAATGATAATACGCCTTGTCATCCAACTACTCCATATGGAATAGGAAAGAATGCATTAAGAGATTTATCGAATATGATATGCAAACAAAATAATGCTGTGTTTCAATGGCTAAGAGGATATTATATTGTTGGTAATTCAAAATATGGTTCATCTATTTTTTCAAAGATAACAGCTGCTGTAGAAGACGGGAAAAAAGAGTTCCCATTCACACTTGGACAAAATCAATATGATTTTATTGATTATTCTGATTTTTGTAAGCAGGTTGCAGCAGTTGTCAATCAGAATCAAGAACAGGGAATTATTAATATATGCTCTGGCAGACCTGAAAAGTTAGCTGATAGAGTTGAAAGATTTATTAAAGAAAATAAATATAATATCAAATTACAATACGGAATGTTTCCTGATAGACCTTATGATTCGAAGGCTATTTGGGGTGATAATTCTAAGATTGAGAAAATAATGGGGAAGAAATAAGAAATGCAAAAAAAGTTGTTGTTAATAATGCCTCGGTTTTTCAATTATCCTAATCTAATATCAGAAGAATTAAATAATATGGGATATCAGGTGGATTTTTTTGATGATCGGCCTAGCACAAATGCTTTTATTAAAGCTGCAATCAGAATAAATAAAAATCTTATTTATACATATATTAAGAAATATTTTGATGGAATTATGACAAAAATAAAAAATGAAAAATATGATGTTGTATTTTTGATTTCAGGTCAATCATTATCATTTAGTGAAAGTATGATTGAACAAATTAAGAAAAGTCAGCCATATGCAAAATTTGTATTATATCAATGGGATTCACAGACAAATTTTCCATATATTAAAAAAGTACAGAAATATTTTGATAAGTGTTATTCATTTGACAGGAGAGATGTTGAAGAAAATTCATCTCTTATGTTTTTACCGCTTTTTTATTCAAAAATATATGAAAATATAGGAAAAGAAAAAAATAAAGAATATAAATACGATTTTTGCTTTGTAGGAACAGCCCATCCTAAAAAATATAAATTTATTAAAATGATGTCAGAGCAATTAAAAGTAGTCTATCCTAATCAATTTATTTACTTTTTTTTCCCATCACCTATGGTGTATTTTTATCGGAAAATAAAAAATAAAGAGTTAAAAGATGCAAAATATAATGATTTTCATTATATTCCGTTAAATGAAAATGAAATGAATAATGTATATGAAAAATCTAGATGCGTTTTGGATTCAGCTCAAGATGGACAACTTGGATTGACAATAAGAGTACTTGAGGCTATAGGTGCAAAAAAGAAAATTATAACAACAAATGAAGATGTAATTAACTATGATTTTTATTACCCAGAGAATATATATGTATATAATGGAAAGATGGATTTGGATAATGTTTTTTTTAAAGAAGAATATAAGGAATTAGATAAAGAAATATACGAGAAGTATTCTTTGAGGAATTGGCTTAAGAAGATAGTGGAGGAATAACATGCATCCAGCTAAATATTTATGGGCACTTAGAGCTCTTGTATACAAACCTTTTTTTAAATACATAGGTAATATGTCATATATTGGTAAGCCTTGTTTTATTGAGGGATGTAAAAGAATCAGCATAGGTAATAAAACTAGAATTTTTCCAGGAGTGAGAATGGAGGCTATTGGAACAGGGGAGATTTTAATAGGAGATAATTGTGCTATTGAACAGAATGTTCATATTAACTCAATGGGTTCAAGACTTGTAATTGCCGATAATGTCACAATAGCTGCTAACACTTTTATTACTAACTTAGATCACGAATATCGGGATGTTACAAAGAGTGTGATGGATCAAGGACATATTTTAAATACAACTACAATTGGTGAGGGATGCTTTTTGGGATATGGTGTTTCTATACTGGCAGGAACTATATTAGGTAAGCATTGTGTAGTAGGAACAGGAACTGTTCTTAAGGGACAATACCCAGATTATTCTGTAATAGTTGGTGTTCCAGGTAAAGTTATAAAACAATATGATACAGAGACTAATGAATGGAGGAAATGCTAATGGCAAGTATTACTGCTATTATTTTGACAAGAAATGAAAAAGATTTTATTGAGGATTGTATCCGATCAATTCAGAAAATAACTGAAAGAATAGTTGTTGTTGATAGTTTTAGTGAGGATAATACAGTTGAGTTGGCTAAAAATATGGGGGCTGAGGTTTATCAGCATGAATTTTTTAATTATTCAAAACAGTATAAATATGCTGTAGAAATAGCTAATGTTAAAACTAAATGGATTTTAAGAATTGATGCTGATGAAAGATTGACATCAGAGTCAGCGGTAGAGTTGGAACAACTGTGTAATGATAATGAAAATACAAATGTAACTGGTATTGTTTTACGATTTTATAATATGTTTTTAGCTAAACCAATGTATCACGGAGGAATGTATCCATGGAAAAAGCTTAGTGTTTATAAAACAGGTATTGGGGATATTGAAGATAGAAATATGGATGAACACATTATATTATCTTCAGGTACTGTAATAGAAACAAAAAAAGATTCAAAACATTTAGCGTATAGAGGACTTACTTTTTTCACAAACAAAAGTAATTGGTACAGTACCAGGGAAGCAATGGATTATTTTGAACAAAAGAAAGTTTCTAAAAAAAACGCGAATTTTAAGACAAGAATAAAAATGAATATTTATTATAAATTACCTTTGGGTTTGAGATCATGGTTGTATTATGCATATCGTTATTATATTCGTTTGGGATTTTTAGATGGTAAAGAAGGAAAAATATTTTGCTTTTTAACAGCATATTGGTATCGTTTTTTGGTTGATGCAAAGATATATGAACATGAAAAACTAGGAGAAGAATTTAAACCAACGGGTGCTTTAAAGTAAAACTATTTTAGATTTATATAGGAGATAACTAAGAGTGTATATTACAGATGAAGCTGTTATGCGGCAATATGTTATAGAGATGGAATTGATAAAAAAGATGAATAAGGAGTACATGGAGATTAAAGATAGTACAGAGTATAACATAGGAAGAGAATGTAGTATCTTAAAAAAATGTCTCAAAAAAGGGAATTTCAGACAATTATTGAACATGGTACAAAAAAAATTAAAGGTTAGTAAGTCGTTATGTTCATATGAAAAAGTTGAAATTGAAAAAAGTTGTGTAAAAGAAAACTATTTTTCATCTGAAAGGATTGCAATATATACCTGCATAACAGGTGGATATGATTCTGTTATAGAGCCACTATTTATTCCAGATAATTGTGATTATTATTTGGTGACAGATAGAGAAAAAAAATTGCCAGCAAATTCTGCGTGGAAACAAATAGTAATAGATAGAAGTCTGCCACAATTACAGAATTTAGATAATGCTGGATTAAATCGTTATTATAAAATGCATCCTGATGTATTGTTTGAAGATTACAATTATTCAATTTATATAGATGGAAATATTAAAGTCATAGGTGATTTAACAGCTTATATTAATTTAATATCTAAAGCGGGTATAGCTGTTCATAGGCATGGAAAAAGAGATTGTGTTTATGAAGAAGCAAAAACTATAGTTGCATTAGGAAAAGCTAAACGAAGTTCTATTGAAAATCATATGCAAAAATTGGAGCAAATGAATTTTCCAAAACATTATGGATTATTGGAATGTAATATTATTGCACGTCAACATAATTTGGAAATGTGTAAGTCAATTATGAATATGTGGTGGAATGATTATATTACATTATCAAAGAGGGATCAGATGTCTCTTCCATCAGTATTATATAGACTTCATATGAGAGTTGAAGATATTGCAACATTAGGAACAGGCGTTGAAAATGATTATTTGGTTCGAGTAGAAAGTCACAGGTGAATAATAGATGAAAAAAGTAAATGTAATATTGTGTACATATAATGGTGAGAAATATATTGAAAAACAGCTAAATAGTATTTTGAATCAGACATATCAAAATCTAGATATCTATATTTATGATGATGGTTCTAAAGATAATACGCTTAATATAATAGAAAATATGAAGATACATAATAAAACAGATAAAAATATTGTGATAATGAAAGGAACAGAAAATCGAGGTTATCCAGAATGTTTTATTAAGACACTTCTTGATGTAGATAAGGCTGATTATTATGCTTTTTCAGACCAAGATGATATTTGGAATTATGACAAAATTGAACGTGCAGTTGAAGCCTTAAATAGGTGTGATATTGTAAATGAAAGGCCAGTTCTTTACTATACATCTGTTGATTATTATGATGAGCAAATGACTTTTAAAAGACATTCAAGATTTGCAACAACATTAAGAAAAAAAACGGATGATTTAGGATTAGTCGAATTCCTTTTTGGCGGAGAGCCATTGGGAATGACGTTTGTGTTTAATAACCATGTGAGAGATGCTTTAAAGAAAACTCATGATATGGATTATAGAGAATTTAAGGATGGATTTATTAAAATATATTGTGCGGCTGCTGGAAAAGTTATATATGATGATAAACCTTCAGCACAGTATATTCGTCACACAACGGCAACAACAGCCAATAGTAATCCGGATTCAATGATTAAAAGATATTTTGCAATGTTCAATGAGATGTTTCTGGAAAAAGATACATATGAGTATTTTAGAACAATAGTTATGACATTACTTACATTTTTTTCAGAAGACATATCAAAAGAAAATAAGAAAATATTACAATTATTCACGAAACCCAATACTATAGATAAAAGAATAAGAAAAGTTTTTTATAAAAAAAGATTTAGAAATAAATTAACAGATGAAATTGGATATCGTCTTCTATTCTTGATTGGTCGTGTGTAATAGATGATTTAATTATAGTAAGGAAAATAATATGAAACGAACACAACAAGCGTTAAGAAATATCTTATGGGGACTGATTGAAAAGACAATTACGATATTATGTCCATTTGTTATTAGGACAATTATAATATATAAACTAGGAAATGAATATTTAGGTCTTAGCTCTCTTTTTAGTTCGATACTTCAGGTTTTAAGCTTAGCTGAACTTGGTTTTGGTGATGCAATCATATTTGGAATGTATAAACCGATTTCCGAACATGATAATAAGAAAGTAGGCACATACCTTAATACATTTAGAAAAATATATCAATTACTGGGTGTTGTGATTTTGACTATAGGTTTGATGGTATTGCCGTTTGTAAAAAGGTTAATAAATGGTTCATATCCAGATGATATAAATATTTATATTTTGTATATTATATATCTTCTTAATACGGTGATTAGTTATTTTTTATTTGCATATAAAGAATCTCTAATAAAGGCAAATCAAAGAAATGATATTAATAGTAAGATATATATATTATGTAATTTGGTAATGTATATATTGCAAATTGTTGTATTATTACTTTTTAAAAATTATTATTTTTATGCAGTACTGTTACTATTATGTACTGTTGCTATTAATATATTACGTTCTAAAGTTGTTGATAGAGAATATCCAAATATAAAATGTGAGGGAACACTTAGACAAGAAGAAATTCGTAATCTTGGTCAGCGTGTGGTTGGATTAACGATTAATAAAATATCGCAGGTGTTTAGAAATTCCTTTGATAGTATTATTATATCAGCATTTATTGGACTTGTGTGTCTTGCACAGTATCAAAATTATTATTATATAGTTAGTGCATTAACTATAGTTATGAATGTAATTATGACTGCTGTAGGTGCAGGAATTGGAAATGGAATTGCTTCAGAATCAATAAAAAAAAATTATGCGAATTATAAGGAACTTTTATTTGAATATAGCAGCATTGCTACAGTTTTTACAGCGTGTATGTTGTGTTTAATGCAGGATTTTATAACGCTATGGGTTGGGGAAGATAATCTCTTACAATTTAGCAGCGTAATATTTTGTTCAATTTATTTTTTTTCAATGAGATTAGGGGATGTAACAGCTATATATCGTCAATCGGCAGGACTATGGTGGGAGGATCGTCAGAGGCCAATTATTGAAGCTGCCACCAATCTTGCGTTGAATATTATATTGGTAAAATATTTAGGAGTTAATGGGGTAATTATTTCTACAATTATAAGTATAGTTGTTATTAATATACCATGGGCTACTCATATATTGTTTAAATATTATTTTAAAATGAATGCAAAGCAGGTTTTTATGGAAATGTTTAAATATTCTTTAAAGGCAGTATTGTGCTGCTTTGTAACTTATTTTGTATGTAATAATATTAATGTAGGTTCTCTGTTTGGAACTATTATTCTTAAAGGATTATTAGCATGTTTGATATCGTTAGTAATTATTATAGTTTGTAATATTAAAAATCCAGAAGTAGGAACATTTCTCAACAGAGTCAAAATAATGGTGAGAAGGTGAGATAATGAAAACTAGTACAACAATTCAAATAAAAAAATTGAATCCAATAGAATGGGCCTTTTTATTGATGGTTATAGGTATGGGGATTGCTCCTAATACAGTTATAGGATATATCTTATGCACATATTTTATTGCATATATTTTTCTGACCAGAAAAAATAAATTAAAAATATCCTTTTATTTTGTGATTGAATTAATGCTGATTATATATTTAATATTTCAATTTTTTATAGGAGTGAGATATGAACAAGCGCAGTTTACCGGTATTCGAACGCTTTTAATTTCTTTTATTTTCAATTTTGCATTATATCAGTTTCTTGTATGTCAAGGAGTTTCAAGAGCTTCTGATCTGTATGCTACTGGAAATATTATAAGTGATTTTATTTTGTTATTATTTTATTTTGGAACAATTTTTCATTCAGGTGGATTATCGGCTATTGAATTAAAAGGTTTTTCAGTTTTAAAGATAGGCGGGGTTGCTTCTGTAAATATTGGATGGATTAATGTTATTTCTATTGTTTTGTTGTGGCCTAATTATTTAAAAAGTAAGGATAAAAACACTCTTATAAAAATAGGAATTTTATTAACTTTTGCAATTTTAACGGGCCGTAGAAAGATATTTTTATTATTATTTGTCTCATTAATTATTGGAACATATTTATTTTATTCATCGAAAGGAATAAAGCAAGCTTTCAAAGGAATTATAATGGGAATTATCGGAGTTTGTATCATATGGTTTATGATTATGAAAATTCCTGTATTATATGAAATTTTAGGAAGAAGACTACAAAATGCATTTATGGTGATTTTTGAAAATGATAATGGAATGGATAGTTCTATCAATATGAGAAATCAGTTAACTGTTAAGGCGATAAATGCATGGAAAAATAATATTGTATTTGGTCAAGGATATAATGCGTTTTCAAAGATTTATAACAATGGTGGATATTATAGTCATAATAATTATCTGGAACTTTTAGTTAGTTTTGGTGTTTTAGGAACAGGAATATATTATATGAAATATATATATCTACTAATAAAAATATGGATATCTCAGTTACAGAAAAAAATGCCACAGTGGTATAGCATTTATTACATAGCTAATATGATGGCATTTTGCGTTTTAGAGATGTATCAGATTACTTATATGTATAGAAGCTTAACAGTTTTTCTTATTTTTTGTTTATATGTAGCTAGTAATAAAAATGATGGAGGCTATAGTGAGTTTTAGAGAAAAAAATTTTCAAATTGAAGGATTAAGAGGCGTTGCAATAATGCTAGTCGTTATTTATCACTTGATTGATCGTTTTCAGCAGATATATCTTAATCGGGAAATTGTAATTATGAATTTTTGGGGGAGTTTTGGGGTAACTATCTTTCTTATTATATCGGGCTGTTTTGCTGTTAATATAGATTCAAAGGCAATAACGTTAAATGAGGCTGGGTACGCCTTAAAAAAGTTTTTTTTAAGATTATGGCCTGCATATGCAATATGCATTTGTTTAACATTTATATTAACACATATAGCGGAGCTTCCATTAAGAACATATAATTTAAAAGAATTACTTCTTAATTTACTTGTTATTAATCATGTAATAAATGTTCCTTATATTGATGGAGCACATTGGTATCTTACAGTTTTAATATCAATGTTTTTAGTTGTACTTGTTCTTAAAATTTTTGGAATACAATCTTGTCCTTTTGTTTATTGCGTATGGATTGCAATAGCATCTATCATAGGTTGTTTTTATAATAATTCATTTCTATTTGGTGGTTGTTTTACTGCTTGTTATTGTGTAGGAATTGCAATTAGAGCACTTTTAAATGTAGATAACCAAAGTAAATTTAGTTGGTATTTAGTTTTAATTGAGGCATTTTTAGCAACTTTAATGACTCGGGGTATGATATGTACAGTTGAGATGATATTTGGAGGGCTTATGGTTCTTTTATGTCTTTATGACAAGTTGAATTTTTTAAATAATGTAATTTGCATATGGATAGGTAAAATATCATATTCTTTATACCTGATTCATCAAAATGTAGGTTTTTGGATTGAATATCAGTTGATGAAAAAAATAAATGCATATCATTTATTTTTTGCGTTGATTGCTATAGTTGTTGTAGTGTTACTTGCAGTTATTATTTTTTATTTTATAGAAAGACCAGCACGAAGTATTATAAAAAAATAAAAGGAGAAAGTAATGAAGTCATTAATAAAGTTAATAAAAATATATATTCTTAGAGTTTTATTGTATGTATTGAATTGTTTACCAATGAAAAAAAATAGAGTTGTTTTTAGTTCTTATAGAGGAACTCAATATGCATGTAATCCGAGATATATTTCAGAATATTTAGTGAAAGAACATCCAGGAGAATATGAGATAATATGGGCTTTTCAAAAACCAGAGAAATATGATTTCTTGAAAAAAGATGGAATAAAAATTGTTGGCTATAATTCATTAAAACGTTTTTATTATGAGGCAACTTCTAAATTCAGCATAAATAATATAGGTTCATTTTCTTATCTTCCAAGAAGAAAAGAGCAGGAACATATTAATACGTGGCATAGTGGATTTGATATGACAGGGTGTGCTTTAACAGAACCTAGAAATGATAAGATTATGTGTAAAACACTAAAAATGAGTTCAAAGGAAACAACCTTATTTTTGTCACCAAATCAGTGGTTTTCGGAGTTTGCCTTACAGAAAGAGTTTGATTATTATGGTGAAGTGTTAAATTATGGTTTACCTAGAAGTGATGATCTAGTTAATCAAAATCATATAAAACTAGAAAAAAAGATGCGTGATTATTTGGGTGTTAAAGATGATACTGTTATTTTTATGTATGGTCCTACATGGAGGTATGGTGGAATAAAAGATAATCCACATGTAGATCTTCTTCAAGTCTGTGAGATTCTTGAGAAAAAATATGGAGATAATTATTTAGTAATTAAAAGATCGCATCATTTAGCAAAAGAAAAAGTACCGGATAGTAAACATATTAAAGATTTGACAGATTATCCAAATGTTGAGGAAATTATGCCAGCTGTAAATATTTTTGTAAGCGATTATTCATCTTTAATTTGGGATGCATCGCTTATTCATTCTTATATAATTCTTTTTACACCAGATGTAGAAAGGTATTCGATAGAAAGAACTATGTATAAACCTATTTATGAGTGGGGGTATCCGGTAGCTTTAACACAAGAGGAGTTGAATAATAGATTGATGGAGGTTGATTTGGATAAAGGAAAAATTCAAGCAGATAATTTCCTTAAAAAATATGGTAATTATGAAACAGGACGAGCATCAGAGTATTTCTATAAATGGATGCAATCTAAAATGTCATAATAAAAAGATTAATGCATTATTTGCGAGTATATTAGTTATATATACTAATAAAAAGCTAGATTACGTCTAGCTTTTTTATTTAATAAAATGTTCACGATAATTCAAAGAGGAGAAAAAATGAACAGACAAGAGTACGATATTTTGCAAAATATATATTTAAATCAATTTGAGAATCAGAGAATATTAGCTAAACAATCTGGACATTCGCTTGGAATAGTGAACCGTTCGTTAAAAAGTTTGACTATTCAAGGCTATATAGATGAACAAATACAACCAACAAATAAAACAATACGTGAATTAAGGGAAAAATCACCAAAGAATGCAATCATATTAGCAGCAGGTTTTGGAATGAGAATGGTGCCTATTAATACCCAGTATCCCAAAGCACTTATAGAGGTGGATGGTCAGCCTATCATAGAAAGAATTATTAATCAGCTTAATAGTATTGGAGTAAAAGATATCTATATAGTTGTAGGCTATATGAAAGAACAGTTTGAATATCTTATTGACGAGTATAAGGTGAAATTAATAGTAAATGAAAAGTATGCAGAGAAAAATAATTTACATTCATTAAGACTTGCGGCTGATTATTTATCTAATACATATATTATTCCATGTGATATATGGTGTGATAAGAATCCATTTCATAGGTATGAGTTATATTCATGGTATATGGTAAGTGACCTTGTTACAGATGAGAGTAATGTCAGGGTAAATAGAAAAGCCGAGTTAGTCAAAAATAATGCAGGTGGCAATCAGATGGTAGGAATAACTTATCTGGTTGAAGAAGACAGCAGGATAATTAAAGAACGATTAATAGAATATGATAATCAAAAAAAATATGATAATTCATTCTGGGAGGAAACGCTTTATAGTGGAGAAAAAATGATTGTCCAGGCAAATGTTGTACATTCAGATGAAGTTGTTGAAATTAATACATATGAGCAGTTAAGAGAACTTGATGATGAATCTGCACATCTTAACAGTGATGCAATATATACAATAGCAAATGTGCTTAAAGTGAATGAAAAAGAAATAACCGACATCCAAGTATTAAAAAAAGGAATGACAAACAGATCATTTTCATTTGTATGCAGAAATAAAAAATATATTATGCGAATTCCGGGTGAAGGAACAGACCAGTTAATAAACAGAAAGCACGAAGCAGATGTATATCATACGCTTGAAGGAAAAGGCATATGTGATGATCCTATATACATAAATTCAAAGAATGGATATAAGATTACAAAATATCTGGAGGGAGTAAGAACATGTGACTGTATGAATCAGGATGACCTGATAGTATGTATGAAAAAATTAAAAGAATTCCATGATATGGATTTAAAAGTTAACCATACATTTAATATTTTTGAACAAATTCAGTATTATGAAGAATTATGGGATGGGACACCTTCTATTTACAGAGATTATAAAAAAACAAAAGATAATGTATTGTCTTTAAAATCATATATTGAGGAGCATAGGAACAGATGGTGTTTAACACATATAGATGCTGTGCCTGATAATTTTTTATTTTATGATGATGGTATGCAGCTGACAGACTGGGAATATTCAGGTATGCAGGATCCTCATGTGGATATTGCCATGTTTTGTATATATTCTTTGTATGATCGCAGACAGATTGATGACCTGATAGATATATATTTTGATGGAAAATGTGAGAGAAATACGAGAATAAAAATATATTGTTATATTGCAGTCTGTGGTTTGTTATGGAGTAACTGGTGCGAATATAAGAGAAAACTGGGTGTAGAGTTTGGTGAGTATTCGTTATGTCAGTATAGATATGCAAAAGAATATTACAAAATAGTTAAGGAGGAATTAACTTATGAAAGTTGATAATGCGATTATTATGGCTGCCGGAACATCAAGCAGATTTGCCCCATTGTCATATGAACTGCCCAAAGCACTTATAAAAATAAGAGGGGAAATTCTTATAGAGAGACAGATAAGGCAGATATTAGAAGCAGGGATAAAAGAAATTATAGTTGTTACCGGATACAAAGCGGAGCGGTTTGAATATCTTAAAGATAAATATGGAGTTAAGCTGGTTCATAATCCACATTATCTAACAAGAAATAATAATTCTTCAATATATGTTGTGAAGGACTATTTAAAAAACAGCTATATATGTTCATCAGATAATTATTTTATAGAAAATCCATTTGAAAATGATGTGACAGAAAGTTACTATGCTTCTGTATATGTATCAGGTAATACTGATGAATGGTGTATTTATGAAGAAGACGGATGGATAAAAAAAGTTGTTGTTGGAGGAGTAGATTCCTGGATAATGCTTGGACATGTTTTCTGGACGGAAAAATTCAGTGAAAGATTTATCAGTATTTTAGAGCAGGAATATGATAAAGAAGAAACAAAGGATAAACTATGGGAGTCTATATACATTGAACATATAGATGAGCTTCCAATGAAAATAAGAAAATATAAATCAGATTTTATTTTTGAATTTGACACATTAGATGAATTGAGATTATTTGATAGCACATATATATATAATACACGTTCAGAAATTATAAAACATATTGCTGATAAATTAGGTGTGGGAGAAGATAAGATAACGAACATAAAAGCTTTTAAGGATGGCAGTAATGCAGCAGCAGGTTTTACATTTAATGCAGATAAAAAATATAGATATTATTATAATACATATAAGATGGAGGAAATAAGAGATGTTAAATAAAAAGAAAGTAGACTGGCTTATAACATTAATGCCAATGATTATCATAATAGGAATCAGTCTGTTGTTTTTTGCTTTACCAGAACAGTCAAATGATATTCTTGGAAATATAAGATTTTTCTTTGGGGATACACTTGGTACATATTATATTATAATAGGTCTTGGTGTTTTTGTTGTTTCAATTTATTTATGCGCATCAAAATATGGAAGTATAGTATTAGGAGAGCCTGATGAGAAACCAAAGTATTCTTTTTTTGCATGGGGCTCAATGATGTTTACATGTGGACTTGCAGCGGATATATTATTTTATTCTTTTTCAGAATGGGTTATGTATGCAACTAACCCACATATTGAGGAATTAGGTTCAATACAGGAGTGGGCAGGGGTATTCCCATTGTTTCACTGGAGTTTTATACCATGGGGATTTTACCTTGTTCTGGCAGTGTCATTTGGATTTATGTTACATGTAAGAAAAAGAAACAGACAGCGTTTTTCTGAAGCATGCAGACCTGTACTGGGAAAGCATACAGATGGAGTAATAGGAAGATTAATAGATTTGTTAGCAGTATTTGCATTACTTGCAGGAACAGCAACAACGTTTTCAGTAGCAACTCCATTAATGGCTACAATTATAGAAACGCTTTTTCACATTACAATAAGCAGAACGGCAATAACAATATTTATTATACTCATAACGTGTGTAGTATATACATATTCATTATTACATGGTTTTAAGGGAATAAGTATTCTTGCCAAAGCCTGTATATATATGTTTTTCGGACTAATGTTATTTGTATTATTAGCAGGAGGACATGGAAGATATATAATTGAAACCGGAATAGAATCGTTAGGAAAAATGGTTCAGAATTTTATTGGATTATCCACTTATACAGACCCATTAAGAAGTACCAATTTCGCGCAGGACTGGACTATATATTACTGGGCATACTGGATGGTATGGTGTGTGGCTGCCCCATTTTTTATAGGGAATATATCAAGGGGAAGAACAGTAAAACAGACAATCCTTGGCGGATATATATTTGGCGTTGGTTCAACGATAACAAGTTTTATAGTATTTGGTAACTATGGATTAGGATTGCAGACATCAGGTATTCATGATTTTATTTCGCAGTATAATGCCGATGGTGATTTGTATTCAATGATTATTAATATAATCCAGACATTACCATGGGCAAAAATAGTACTTGTGTGGGTACTTGTAACAATGATAGCTTTTTATGCAACATCATTTGATTCAATAGCATATACAGTATCATGTTACAGTTATAAAAAGCTTGAAGAAAATGAACAGCCACATAAGCTGATACAGTTATTATGGTGTATTCTGCTTATAGTGCTGCCAATAGCCCTTGTATTCTCTGACAGTTCAATGAGTAATATACAGTCAGTAAGTATAATAGCGGCATTTCCATTAGGCATAATTATGATTTTAATTATCTGGAGTTTTTTGAAAGATGCAAATAACTATTTAGATGAAAATCATTTGTAATAGCATGTTAATAATGTATAATATAAAATATATGTTAAAAATTGTACTGTAAGGTAGAGGAGATGTCTTATAATACAATTTTGGTTTGTATATTTACAATTTTATTTTAAATCTAAATTGCAATAACAAGTTGGACACTTTCTAAGCAGCATCCACTTGATAGATTTTATCCAGGTCTTCCTCGAATAGCTCATCTGAGGTTTTATATCATAAAAGCTTTCTTGGAAGACTGTTAATCTAGGTTTCAACATCAATGATAGCATGGATATCGAGCTGAGCAATTCGTTTACATTTTGGGATAAACCTTCTGATTAGTCCATTATGCCGCTCAACTGATCCTTTCTCACAAGAGGTGTAAGGATGAACATAGTATACAAGCGTTTCTGACATAGCTTCTAAGTTTGATAAATCAGCAAACTCAGATCCATTGTCAGTCGTTATTGCTTTAAATACTTCATTGAAGTGCTTTTCATAATGGGTCTTTAACTCAAAGAATGCATTAAGAACTGTATCAGCATTCTTATTAGCTAAAGGCATAATCAAGAATTCATGTGTCATTCGTTCAACCATTGTTAGCAAAAACTTATCGTCTTTGGTTTTTGCACCTAAGATAAGATCGCATTCACAATGACCGAATTCTTCACGATTATTTATATAAGAATGACGTTCTTCAATACTTCTACCAAGCTTTCTTTTGTTTGCCTTTGCATAATTTTGCTTAGGCTTTCTGGAAATCTTTTCAGGAAGATGATGGTTCTTGATTCCAATCAGTCCAGCATCAACATAGTTAATGAACTTTGATTTTGCAACAAAATTATAAGTTCTGGAAGAGTTGCGGCGATTGGCTTCATATGCAGACTGACCAGCCCTGGCTCTATAATGTGGAGAATGATTCTTATACATAAGAATTGTTCCTCATTTAATTTCATTTGATACAGTTGTTGGTGAACGGCCAATTTCTCTAGCAATTGCACGAATGGAATAGTTATCTTTAATACGAAGTTGAATAATAACACGCTCCTCAAATGAAAGATGTTTGCCCTTTTTATGAGAAGATGTGGTATAACGTAATTGGCTCATGAGTATACTCCTTTGATTGTGTTTTTATAGTCAACTAACATTCTATCAAAGGAATGCTTCATGAGCTATTTTTTATTTAGTTAGTGTCCAACTTCATTATACAATCGACGATATGTATTTTATATAATAACTCTGGGTTTATTAACCAGAGTTATTATTTTATTTAGGTATAATTTAATATTTTGAAAACATATATTTGGATTGTAATAAAACAACTGTTAACATATAAAATGTTTGCTAAAAATTAAAAAAATAAAATACAATACAAAATATGAGATTTTATCTCAAATAACTGTTGTAAAAATATAAAATAAGAATATAATAAAAATAAGTGATTTATAAAATGGAGGTAAATAAGATGTTATGCCAATTTACAGTGAAAAATTTTAAGAGTATAAGGGATGAGGTAACATTTGATATGCAGGCTGCCGCCATTTCTGAGCATGAAGACAGAATTATAAAAGATAATGACGATGAATTATATTTACCAGTATCTGCTATATATGGACCTAATGGTGGTGGTAAATCAAATGTTCTAGAAGCCTTGAATAGTCTGGTTACAAAGGTGTTGAGACCATTATATGCAACGAGTAATAATGAAGAAATTGCAATTAAAATGAAAAAGTTTGTAATAGAATCATTTGCATTTGATGAAAAGACAATAAATGAACCAACTGAATTTGAATTATTTTTTAGAACATCGTTAGCTGAATATAGGTATGAATTAATAGTAAAAAAGGATGTGATAGAATATGAAAGGTTGGATCGTATAAAATTAGAAACAGGACGTAAATCAGCACTATTTGAGAGGAATGAAGATGAAATTATTTTGAAAGGTGCATTTGCAGCATTAAAAACAAGTGATGAATTATCAGATACATTACCATTATTGTCATATCTTGGAATTGCCTATAGTAAAAACGAGGTGGTTAAAGATGTGATAGATTGGTTTGATGAAGAAATTTCTTTTCTTAATTATGGAAATCCTATACAAGAATTGCAAATGGCAATTTCAAAGTCGGAAGATATAAAAAAATTAATGCTTCAGATGTTTCAGGAAATGGATTTAGATATTGTAAATTTTCGTGTAGAGGAAAAGGAAAATGATCGAATTGAAGTTTTTACAAAACATATAGTAGATAAATATGAAGCAGAATTAAATTTATCAGATGAATCTAGCGGAACCAAAAAATTATTTGGATTGCTTCCATTTATTGCAAAAAGTTTATTAAGAGGCACAACTCTTGTGATTGATGAACTTGATGCGAAAATACATCCAGTATTATTGAAATACCTGATTATGACGTTTAGTAACATGGAGAAAAATAAAAAAGGTGCACAATTAATTTTTACATCTCACGATTTGTCTACGATGAATAGTGAAGTGTTTAGAAGAGATGAAATATGGTTTGTGGCTAAAGGAAATCATCAAAATTCAAAATTATATTCACTTGTAGAATTTAAAAATGAAAAAGGTGAATCAGTACGTAAAGATGCTAAGTTTGATAAGCAGTATCTGGAGGGGAAATATGGTGCAGATCCGTATCTTAGAAAGATTATAGATTGGGGGATTGTAAATGGCTAAGAGACAAAGAAAAGGAAAAGATAATTGGAAGAAGAAACGTTTACAGGAATATTTGGAAAAGAAAGAGTTTCGATATTATATTTTTTGTGAAGGTCAAGCAACTGAACCTAAATATTTTAATGGCTTTAAAAGATATATTGAAGATAATCCAATTTATCGTGATATGGTTTTAATAGAAATTGAAGGGTGTCAGACTGAAACTATGAGAGTCATTGGAAAGGCTGAGGAGTATGTACTAAAGAATAGGATTACTAAAGGGCAGATATGGTGTGTTTATGACAAAGATAATTTTCCATCTGATGATGTTAATGGAGTGGTTCAGAGGGCAAATATTTTAAATCAAAAAAATCCAAATATTCAGTATCATGCAGCGTGGAGTAACGAATGTATCGAATTTTGGTTTATGTTGCATTTTGCTTACTACACTTCTGATAATCATAGATCTGAATATAAGAAGTTTTTGAATGACAAATTTCAAGAATTAGGAATTGGAAAATATGAAAAGAACATGGATGATATATTTGAAACGTTGATGAATGGTGGAAGTCCTAAGTTAGCAATCCGATATGCAAAACGGATAATTAAAGATGGAGAAGGAAAAACCCCAGCAGAGATAGCACCAGGAACGAAAGTGTACGAATTGGTTGAGGAACTTGCTAAATATTTGCCGGAGGAGATAAAGAATAAATTTGTAGGATAGAATGATTTTATAGATTCTGGATATTCCGTATGATATTGATCAGAATTCTATTACAAAAATATTTAAATCTTTCAAGGAGTGCTTATGATTTGTGATATTTAAGATGCAACTTCAATCTAAATCATCACCGAGAAAACGGATATGTTTAAATCTATCAATGGATTGTGTGCTGTTGTTTATGACATGATGAGACAGGAAATCAATAGAAACTCCATATATCTGTTTTGCGGTATACAGTTTGACAGAATAAAAATTATTAAAAAAGAACAAGAGGGGATAACTCTTCTTTATAAGCACCTTGATGTGAAAGGAAGATACAGATGTACAAGGAATTCATCTGAGGTAAAGCCTATTACATGGCGCCAGTTTGACTGACTGATGTCTAGTCTTGATATTGAGCAGCCTAAGGTTATTGGTAGTGTAAATAGTTGTTTTTATGTCAAATTCATTATATATAAAAAGTTCTGTACGACAGTTTTATGTAAAATAGTTGTAAAGAGGTGAATATTGTAATATAAATATTAATAATGTACGGGGTGATATGATGATGAAACAGCAGATAGAAAAGGATTTTGGAAAAAAATATATAGATTGGTTAAAACAGAATATTAGTGAATATAAGGTTAATGACAATATTTATCGTATAACATTACCTTTTTAGATAGAAATAATGATTATGTGGATATTTATATATTAGATAAAGGAAATGGATGGTATACGATTACAGATGATGGATATACAATTAGTGACTTAAAATTAGGTGGATTTGATATTGGGGCTAGTGCTAAAAGAAGGTCTTTATTAGACTTTATTGTTTCATCATATGGCATTAATAGATCAGAACATAACGAATTGATGGTAGATTGCACAGAGAATGATTTACCAGTAAAAAAGCATATGTTAGCACAGTGTATGGTAAAAGTGAGTGATATGTTTTATTTATCCAGAAGTGATGTACAATCAATCTTTTTAGATGATGTTCAGAATTTTTTCGATAAAAATGATATAAGATATGTTAATAATATATGTCTGATAGGAAAAAGTAAGCTGGCTACCCATTATGATTTTGCTGTTGCGCGTTCAAAAAGATCACCTGAAAGATTAATCAAAGTAGTAAATAATATGGATTTAAATGCAGCAAGAAATATTATATTCTCATGGAATGATACAAAGGATATGCGCCAACAAGGAACAAAGTTATACACATTTATACAAGATACAGACAAGAAAATATCTGAAGATGCAATTAGGGCAATTCAAGAGTATGGCATAAATACTGCATTATGGACAGAAAAAGATAAGTATGTACAGGAATTGAGTGCATAATGATTAGAGAGTGTTATGCTTGAAGATTGAATTTGTGAGAAAAGGTTTGTTGTAGTCCAGTGTTATTTAATTTAAGTATTCAGAGGTTTAAAAGATTATAATTAGTAATCTTTTAAACCTCTACATATATAGAAATAAATATATACAGATATTTATTTTGTAAAAGTAGAAAAGTCTATATTCATATTATCCCAAGGAATTCCATTAAAATATCCCTTTATATAAGTAGATAAGAGATTATAATCAGATTGTATTCTTATTGGACAATCTTTAATAGTGTTAACAGAGTGATTGCCATTATTATCTACATTAATAAAATAAAAGTAATCTTTGAAATTATTATTATTTAATAACATAAGGTTATGAGTGGTGATAATTAGCTGCTCATTAATATATGGTTCGAGGTTGGTTATAAGGTTTGTCATAAGCATATCATGAATACCATTATCGATTTCATCAATAGCAACTATACCTGGTTTAGTTGCAGCTACAAATATCGGAAAAAGATGTATAAGCTGTCTTGTTCCATTAGATTCATATTTTGCAGGTACATCAACTAAACGATTAGATATTTTTTTAGTTAATATGAGCTCATATTCTAAAGAGTCATTTGAATTAGTATTCTTAGTGTTATATTTAATATCTTCAATATCATGGTACATTCCTTGTAAAAAGTTCCTTAAATGAATTCTGGATTCTTCTAGTTTTGGTAATTCTTCTTTTTCGATGGTACCATGTTGGAGATTCACTATAGGTATAACATCATATATAGAACCACGGGTTCTGTAGCCATCATTTATATGATAAGATATAGTTGAAAAATAATTAAGAACTTTTATCAGGTTCATGTTGACACTACTTTTAAAGTATGAGTTAGTTAATTCATCCTGTTCATATAAAAGAATTGACCAAAAAGAGTGTTTTCACCAGTATGCAGGAGGATTAATAGAAGAGTCTAATGGAAATTTGACTATGGATATACAATCAAACGGAGGATTAAAAATAGATAGAATGACAATTATGGCAATGATGCGTAATAAGGTAAAATTAAAATAATATATTGTTATGATAATACAATATTGCGGAATTAAAAATAAAGTTTTGAGAATAGGTAAGATATAGTCCCAGTATTTTAAATTTATAAACATTATTTAATTTGAGATAGATTTTTATTTTTAAAGATTTACAGAAATAATTTGTTAAGGGAGATAACGTAAGTATGAATAGAATAGTTAAGTATTTAGATAATATGGAAATGACACAAAAAATAGTAAAGATAATTCCAGGTATATTATTAGGTATATACACAATTATACATTATATACAGAATCTTCTATATAAGATTGAATGTGAAAATAAATATGGGATTCCAATGGATTATTTTGATTATAAATCAAATAAAAATATAGTATTTTATTTATACTTAATTATGTTAGTTGTTATGTGTGTTTATTCCTATTATATGAATAAAAATATATATAATGATGATAAATATGTGGTGATTAACAAAGCAGTTAATTTTTTATATGCATTAGCAACTGGATTTTTAATTGGAATTGTAGCTGTTTTAGAATTTTGTAAAATTGTGTTCAATGTAGATATAATTAATAATGTAATAAATAAAATGAATACGATAACATTAACTATTGTTACATATATAGTATTAATAATTATCATATTTTGTGGAGTATTATTTGTATTATTTTTGTCATATGGAAAAAGACTTTGTGAATCTAAAATTTTAACTAAAATTGGTATGATATCATTTATTGTAACGATTATTATATTGATATGTGGAACTATAAATGAAATAACTCCGAAGGTAGATAATCAAAAAGATTATGAATTTGTAATGATAGATAACGAAGAATATATAATATTATCAAAAGTAGATAATAAAGTTATTATAGTGCCATATAATATAAATAATGATGGCATATATGAGATTAATACATATAAATATAGGTTCATAGAACAATATGATGGAATATATTCGTATAAAGTCCTTAAAAATAAGCCAATTATAAAAAAATCAGAATAATAGATTTAATTGAATAATACATTATATAGTGTTGCTTTATAAATTATATTGTAAGGTAATCAAGTATATCTTGTAGTACAATTTTTGCTCATAGCATAATTAATATATATAAATCATAGTATACTTTACTTGGTTAAAATTAAATTGAATTATAAATAAAAATATGATAATCTTATTTTAAGAATATATAAGAGGCTTTGAAAAAAATATATTAAGGGGAGAGATAATGGTATTTAAGTTAAAAGGTAACGATGTTATTAGAGAACAGGACATAGAAGTAACAGAATCGTTAATAGGTATTTATGGATATAATAATTCAGGAAAAACAACAATTCTTAAGGAATTAGATAAAGTTATAGATGAAGAAAATATTAAATGTATTGTAAATGATGGTAGATATATAAGGTCGCTTTTTATTCCTACTAACAGGGTCATTGTAAGACAGGCACATACAAGTAGCACACCAATAAAAGATATAGAAGAATTTCTTGCATATAAAAAAGACAGTTATAATGAATTTGATTTGCATTTGAAGGTTATAAGAGAGAATATGTTAGGAAATAGTGCAGTAAAGCAGGTTATTAAAAATGCTATATTGTATATGTTTGGAGAGGATTATGAATTTGATTTTGACAGAAGACAGAGTGATGGCGTTGAGAATATTATAAATATTTATTGTAGTATTATATGGTTGTTTACATGGGATAAAGATATAGAAGATATTAAATATGACAGGCTGAAGCAGCTTTTGTGCGATACAAGTGCGGTTGTTATGATAGATGAAATTGAAGCGTTTTTACATGTTTATGTACAGAGTCGTATGTTGCAAAAGTTTAAAGAAGATTTTTCAAAATGTTCTTTTGTGTTTACAACACATTCGCCATTATTATTATCAAGATATTATAATATAAGAAAGTTTCAATTAGATAATGGAATTTTAAATGAAATTAATGCAGATTTATATTATAAAGATTTAGATAATATTTATGAAGTTTATTTTAATGTTGAAGAATTTCCTAAGGAAGCGGGAGAGATTATTAACAGGCTGGGAGATTATATTTGTGGAGAAGAATATAATAGGGATGTTATTGTAAAGGACTTAGAGATTTTAAATGAACAATATGCTAATGTAAAAGCTAAATATCCGGGACTTGTTGCTAAAGCAGAGGTGAAATTAGGAGTAGAGTAATATGGAATATATACAAAGAAAAAAATCGTCATTAAAGGATTTAAAAAAGACAAATGATGAATTTAATCTATTAATAAAAGATATGTCTGTTAAAGAAGCATACAAATTTTACAAGGAGAATAACTCGAAATATAAATATAATACACCAGAAACAAAAGAAGAGTTTTTTAATATGACAGGTGGAAGATGTTCCTTTTGCACAAGAATAATTATGGGTTATAATTCGGAAATGACTGTTGAACATATACAAACAAAAGTAAGTACACCATCTAAAATATTTGAATGGAAAAATCTATTATGTTCATGTAGGACATGTAATAATAAAAGAAATGAATATCCTTATGACAAAAATAAATATTTAGACCCTACAAAAGTAAAGGATATATCTAAATATTTTGAATTTAAAATGGATGGAACGATAAAAGTTGCAAAAGGTTTAACAAAGAGCGAAGAAGAGAAAGCAGCTTACATGATAGATATGTATAAGCTCAACAGAACTGACTTAAATACTGATAGAAAAAATTTTTTTAGAGATATTGTTAATGATGATAAATATTATGATATACTAAAAAATGATGATAAGAGTTCAATGAGGATAATATTTTTGTCCGTTTTTACATATTATAAAAGGAGAAATGAAAGTAATGGAGAATAAGACAAAGGAGTTTGTATTGGATCAGACAACAATTAAAAAGCTTTTAACAGCATATAAGTTGACTATACCAGATTTTCAGAGAAGCTTCGTTTGGAAAAGTAATAAAAAATATCAGCTTATATCTTCCTTATTCAAAGGGTTTCCAATAGGTGCATTAACTCTTTATGAAGATAAAGGTCAATATTATATCATAGATGGATTACAGAGAATTAATACATTGCAGCAGTATCTTTCAAGTCCATCTGAAATAGTTGGATTTAAAGAGTATTACAGCAAAATATCTGAAGATATTAAAGGTTTTATAACAAAAAATGATTTGGGAATAAGAGAGAGCCAATTAAAGAGCTGCATAAAAGGATGGTATGAAGGACTTAATGGATTGTATCAATATGAAAAAATGACGGTTCTTTATAATAAAATTAAAGCAAAACATGACATTTTTAAATATTTGAATGACTTGGACTTAATTGCTGAGTTATTTGAAATATTACAGCAGAATATAAGAATAATGCATGATGACATAGTTCTTATAATATATAAAGGTGATAAGGAAGATTTGCCAGAGTTGTTTAAAAATATTAATACTGGCAGTGTTGCTTTATCTCAATATGAAATATTGCAATCGGTCTGGATTAATAATTATCTTAATGAAACAATACTTGTAAATGAGTATGATGCATTTTTAAGAGAATTGGAGCTTATTAAAGAAGATTATGAGATAAGTGCAGTTAAAGATAAGGGACAGTTTGATATATTTAAGAATTTAATAGGTCTTAATAATATTATATGTTGTATTAAGGATAGTGATAAAGTATTTCATTATTCAGCCTACAAGCGACTTATACAATGTGTTAGGTATAAAGATAATGTTAAAAAATATTATGATAATGATACAATAGCATTTGAATTATATTCATCAATAATAAGTTTGTCTTCTAATAGAATTGTTAAGGCTGTAGATTTATTATATTCTAAAGAGCATACAAAAGATGATATAAGTGAGTTTGTAAAAAAATTAAACAAAATAATTGTTGAAACGATAAACTGGCTTATATCATATCTGAGAGAAAGTGATATGGAATTAATAGAAAGTAAATATCATTCATTATATATAATAACAGGTCTGATTATGTCAAGGTATGATATAGATGTAGAAAATCTTATTATATCAAAGACAAGAAAAATAAAAGAAATAGAAGAAGAATGTCTTGATATTAATAGACATATTAAAGAAAAATGGTTTTTGGATGAAAATCGTCAGGTAGGCTTTTTTGCAAAGAAATTAGCAGAGTTAAGTGATATGAAATAATAGCTTTTCAGTAATCGGACTTATTTAAATAATGAATTTTCAAGGACACATTGTTACTCAGAAAGGAGTCTATCATATATGACTGAACCATTAAGATTGCCAGTTGGAATTGATGATTTTGAAAAAATACGAAAATCTGATTTTTATTATGTAGACAAAACAAAATTAATAGAAAGTGTAGAAGGGCTTACTTATGATATGGCTATGAATTATGAAATAAAGATAATTGGACTTGTGGATACATTGGAAAGTAAGTTAGATAGTAAACAGATTCAGGAAATACCTGGAATTGTTCAGGATATTTTAAATAATGTAAATAAAAGAAATGCTGTGCTTTAATAAATGGAGAAAATATCATGAATAAAAAGAGAAAAGTTACTTTTGGTATTATATGTTGTTTTATAATAATGTTGGCGGTTGTAGGAACATTAATATATATCCATCTTTTACCATATATCAGGTTAAAAAAGACTGTTGATAATCTGCTTAATAAGCAGTACGAATATAAGATTGATGGTAAAGTTGAAGGTATGGATTTGCCACTTCTTGGTAACTCTTTTCAAGGAAAGATAAATGGAGAAAAAGGAAAAAATGTAGTTTATGGTGATATCAGTTATAAAGATTCCACATATCTTAAGCTATATGCAGATAAAAATGGAGAGATTATATTTGATGCCGGTCCTGTTATTAAAGCTGCAATAAATAAAGTTGCAGATAACAGTCTTTTTGGTGCTGGTTTGATTAGGTCAATTTCCAGTGATGTAAAAATTTCTTATAGTCAGATTGAAGAAGTGTTAAATCAGGATATAACTACACTAAGTGACGAAGGAGTTTCTAATAATTTAATAAATAAACTGGCACACGGCAGAAATAAAGAATACACAATAACATTATTAAAGAGTATCGATGATAAAGACAGACTTTTAGAAAAGGATGCGTATTATTTCGAGATAGATTTAAAGAATTACAACACAAAACTTATTGTTGGTGTTCCAAAGGATAAGAATGATACGGATGTTTCTCTTGTTGTTTATACAGATAAAATTACATGGTCATTTACAGGTAAGTATGAGTATAAGGATGTTGAAGAAATTGAGATGCCTGAGAGCACGGTTTTAGATAAGACTATCAGTGTTTTAAAATCATTATATTCAGCATATCTGGAAAGAAAATAAGTTTTATAATATACAAGTTATAAACATTTAGGTTTTCAGACTCTGTTCAAGGATTTTAGTATCTTTGAGCAGAGTTTTTTGTTAATATGTTGGCATAAAATGTCAGTCTTAAGGAAAATGCTGATAATCAGTATAGTTTTGTGTGTAGCGATAATGGAATAGGAATGTCTGTTGTCAAAGGATTTACAGAGTTGATGGGCGGAAAACTGTCAGTTGAGAGCAAAGAGGGGGATGGCTCAACATTTACGGTTGATATACCTTTCAGTACAGCCTCAGAAAAACAGCAAAAGATGGCATCTCATCCAGTTATAGATGGAATGGATGCAGGAATGAACGACTATATACCAAAGCCTGTAAGCATAAAAGATATCAAGGAAGCCTTTAAAGAAAACTATGAAAAAATGTTGTAAAAAATAACAGCATGCTATTGACAGCCTGCTATTGAATGTGTATTATAATAAAGCGTACTAATAATATGTAGTTCACGATATAACCAATCGTGAACTACATTTATTTTTTGCGTAAATATGCGTACAGAGATTATAAAGAGTGTACAGGAAAGGAAAGTATACGTGAAAAGACATGCACTTAACTGCGGAGAGCTTATAAAGCGTCTGAATGATATACTTGGAAAATGCGTTAATAATGAGCTCAAAAATGATAATATGACAGCATCGCAGATAAAGATGCTTATTATCATAAGTGAGACAGACAATGAGTGTATAACACTTAAGGAACTTGAAAAACACTTTGGCGTGGCTCAGGCAACTATAGCAGGAACTGTTGCAAGGCTTGAAAAGAAAGATATGATAGAGAGCTTTTATGAGTCATGTGATAAGAGAGTAAAGCATGTAAGACTTACCAGCAAGGGAAAGGATATATGCAAGCATGCTTACAATGGTATGCTAAAGAGAGAGGAGTGGTTTCTTTCAAGTCTTGATAATGAAGAGAAGAAAGAGCTGCAAAGATTATTACAGAAGATATATGACAATACATCAAATGATAAGTCATATTCAAGGCAGACAACTGCCAATCATTAAAATAAAGAATGGAGGAAAAATATGTTAAAAACACTATCAGCCTATATAGGCGAGTATAAGAAAGATTCTATAAAGACACCTATTTATATTATATTTGAAGTGCTTATGGAAATACTTATACCTTTTGTTACGGCAAGTATTATTGACAAGGGAATACAGGCAGGCGATATGAAAAATGTATGTATATACGGTGGTATTATGTTAGTACTTGCATTTGTCAGCCTGTTCTGCGGAATAAGGGCAGGAAAGTATGCAGCAAGTGCTTCTACTGGTTTTGCCTGCAACTTAAGAGAAGGAATATATACTAATATCCAGAATTTTGCATTTTCTAATATAGATAAGTATAGTACAGCAGGTCTTATAACACGTATGACTACAGATGTTACTAATGTACAGAATGCTTATCAGATGCTTCTTAGAATAGCAGTAAGAGCGCCACTTATGATGATATGCAGTATGATTATGTGCTTTATTATCAATCCTACTATGAGTATGATATTCTTAGGGGCTCTTATTCTTCTTGGTTTCGTGCTTTTCTTTATTATATTTAAGGTAACACCTATATTCACAGAAGGTTTTGCAAAGTATGATGACCTTAATGCAAGTGTACAGGAAAATGTTTCTGGTATCCGTGTTGTTAAGGCATTCGTAAGGGAAGAATATGAAAATGACAAGTTTAAGAAGGCAGCGACAAGCCTTTACAATACATTTGTAAGGGCCGAGTCATGGCTTGCTTTTAATAATCCGGTTATGATGTTTGTAATATATGGAAGTATTATTGCACTTTCGTGGTTTGCAGCACATTTTATTGCTGATGGAACTATGACAACAGGTAATCTTACATCTATGTTTTCATATGTAATGAGTATGATGATGGCACTTATGATGCTTTCAATGATATTTGTTATGATATCAATGAGTACAGCAAGTGTTAAGCGTATTGCAGAGGTTCTTAACGAGAAAGCAGATATAACTAATCCTGATGCACCAGTTATGCAGGTTCCTGATGGAAGAATTGACTTTAATCACGTTGATTTCGTATATAAGAAGGATAGTGAAACTGATACACTTAAAGATATCGATATACATATAAATGCTGGTGAAACTATCGGTATTATCGGTGGAACGGGCTGCGGAAAGTCAAGCTTTGTCAATCTTATAAGCCGTCTTTACGATGTTAAGAATGGTTCTGTATGTGTTGGTGGAGTTGATGTAAGAAAGTATGATATTGAGACTCTCCGTGATGAGGTATCAGTTGTTCTACAGAAAAATGTGTTATTCTCAGGAACTATTCTTGATAACTTAAGATGGGGTGATGAGAATGCAACAGAGGAAGAATGTATTGAGGCATGCAGACAGGCATGTGCAGATGAATTCATTGAGCGTATGCCGGATAAGTATAATACATGGATAGAGCAGGGCGGAACTAATGTTTCTGGTGGACAAAGACAGAGACTTTGTATTGCAAGAGCACTTCTTAAGAAACCAAAGGTACTTATTCTTGATGATTCAACAAGTGCTGTAGATACAGCAACAGATGCAAAGATTAAGCACGCATTTGCAACTAAGATACCGGGAACAACAAAGCTTATAGTATCGCAGAGAATATCAAGTATTCAGGATGCAGACAGAATTCTTGTCCTTGATAATGGTATGGTAAGCGGCTTTGATACACACGAACATCTTGTAGAAAATAATAAAGTATACCGTGAGATATATGAAGTACAGACACAGGGTGGCGGTGACTTCGATGAGCAGGCGGAAGAGGCAAAGGAAAACCAGCCTGTAGATGCCAATGCTAAGGCAGCAGACGATAAGAAGGGAGGAGCAGATAATGAGTAATAATCAAGACAAAACTTTGAATAAATCGGACATGGATAAAAAGCAGAGTACACTTCCAATTATGAAAAGGTTATTAGGGTATGTGTTAAAGAATTATAAGTTTTCATGTATAGCAGTATTAGCATGTATTATAGCATCAGCACTTATAACACTTTCAGCTACACTTTTTATACAGAAGCTTGTTGATAATTATATCATTCCACTTACACAGTCAGCAGTACATGACTATGCACCACTTGCATCAGCTCTTATAAAGCTGTCAGCGGTTCTTATTGTTGGTGTGTTATGTTCATACATTTATAACAGAATAATGGTAAATGTAGGTCAGGGTACTTTAAAGAAGTTAAGATTTGAGTTATTCACTAACATGGAATCACTCCCTATAAAGTATTTCGATACACATGCACATGGTGATATTATGTCTGTGTACACTAACGATATTGATACATTAAGACAGCTTATAAGCCAGAGTATACCTCAGGTTATCAATTCGACTATAACTCTTGTTTCAACATTTGTAAGTATGATTGTGCTTGATATTCCGCTTACTATCGTATCGGTTGTTATGGTTATTATTATGTTATATGTAACTTCTAAGTTGAGTGAGCTTTCAGGCAGATATTTCGTTGAACAGCAGAAAGATATAGGTAAGGTTAATGCTTATATCGAGGAAATGATGGAAGGACAGAAGGTTGTAAAGGTGTTCTGTCATGAAGAAAAGAGTATAGAGCAGTTTAAGAAAATTAACGATGAACTTCGTGAGAGTGCTAATAATGCGAATAAGATTGCCAATATAACTATGCCTGTCAATGGTAACATAGGTAACATAAGTTATGTATTATGTGCCATTGTCGGTGGTATATTAGCGTTAAGCGATTTTTCAGGTCTTACTATCGGAACACTTGTAGCATTTCTTAGTTTAAATAAGAGCTTTACACAGCCTGTAACACAGATAAGCCAGCAGGTGAGCAGTATTGTTATGGCTATGGCTGGTGCAAAGAGAGTATTTGAACTGTATGATGAGAAGCCTGAAACTGATGAGGGTAAGGTTGAGCTTGTAAATGTTAAGTATAATAATAACAACGAGCTTGAAGAAACTAAGGAAAATACTATGATGTGGGCATGGAAGCGACCAGCTGTTGATGATAAGCCGGTTGATTACCGCCGATTAGAAGGTGATGTTACATTTGATGGAGTTGACTTTGGATATAATCCTGATAAGATGGTGCTTCACGATATTAAGATGTATGCAACACCGGGTCAGAAGATAGCATTTGTAGGAAGTACAGGTGCTGGTAAGACTACTATTACTAACCTTATTAACAGGTTCTATGATATTCAGGATGGTAAAATAAGGTATGATGGAATTAATATTAATCGTATAAAGAAGGATGATTTAAGACGAAGTCTTGGTATTGTTCTTCAGGATACTAATCTGTTTACTGAAACTATTATGGAGAATATCCGTTACGGAAGACTTGATGCTACTGACGAAGAGTGTATAGCAGCAGCAAGACTTGCCAATGCAGATGGTTTCATAAGACGACTTCCAGATGGTTATAATACTGTTCTTCACAGCGGCGGAGCTAACTTAAGTCAGGGACAAAGACAGCTCTTAGCTATAGCGCGTGCTGCAGTAGCTGACCCTCCGGTTCTTATTCTTGATGAGGCGACATCGTCTATTGATACAAGAACAGAAAGACTTGTACAGAAGGGTATGGATGCGCTTATGTCAGGAAGAACTTCCTTTGTTATTGCACATAGACTTTCTACAGTACGCAATGCAGACTGTATTATGGTTATGGAGCAGGGAAGAATTATTGAGCGTGGAACACATGAGCAGCTTATGGAAGAGAAGGGTAAGTATTATCAGTTGTATACGGGTAAGAGTATATCGGCTTAAATATATGGCTGGTTAGTGGAGTCACGGATAGTAGATGGACGGACGCTTAAATGCCGGGAGGTATTTAAGGAATAAGAGTGTATGCCGGACGACATAATATAAGCGGATGTCTATAGAACAGACGGTGTTCGATGCCAGAAGATTTAAGTGGATATTTCTAAGACTTTTCATATAGGTTATGATTATGACCGCTACCGTCAGATACGGAACCTCCTTGTTCCATATCTGACTTCCACAGACATCCATGTCTGTGGATAGCTGGATTACTAAAGAAAAGTCTAAGAGTAAGCCTCAAACAAAGTAATTTATTTTGTGATATATATTAGCTTTTTTACAGATTAGTAAATTTGTGCCACTATCAGACATAATATAAGCGGGTGCCTGTAGTGCGGACAGTGTGAGATGCACTTGAAGTTCAATTGTGATAGTTCTTAGGCTTTTCCTTAATACACCAGCTATCCACAGACACGGATGTCTGTTGAAGTGAGATATGGGACAGGACGTCCCGTATCGAACGGTAGCGGTCGATGTTATTACCTATATGAAAAGCCTTAGAAATATCCAATTGAAGCTTCTGGCATTGAACATTGTACGTGCTATAGGTACTCGCTTATATTATGTCGTCCGTTCGTCAACATAATTATATTGATAAAAATAAAACTTACATATCCCACATTATTGTTACATATATATAAATTTGATATAATAAATTCTAACCGGGCGTTTAAAAACTGCCCGTTACATTATAGAGAAGCAATAAGTATCATTAAATAAATGATTATAGGCAGGTGGGGTTAATAGATATAGTAAAACAGATAATAGACCAGAGGATTACTAAAATTCTTCAGGATAATCCGGAATTGTTTTCAGATAAAAAAGATGAGGAAAGAAAACGTTCACAGGCGTTTTTGCTATTAGGAGTAGCAGCTTACCTTGATATAGATATTCCGTAGATTTGATGTCCTCATAGAATATTTAAAATAAGTTTTATACGATTGACAATTCAGCCTGATAAAAATATAATAAAATATTGTTCAGGCGAAGTAATAGTTTTAGTTATTGGTTCTGGATAAAGGAATATATTGGTTAAAGATGTATGAAAAACAAGAATAATAGTGAACTTATTGATTATATAGTCAATGATTTCAAAAGTGGTATTAAGCACGGAGTGCTTGTTGCTAATCTTACATTTGCACTTGCTAAAGAATATGGCATGTCGGATGATGAGGCGTATGAGCTTAAGCTGGCGGCAATGATGCATGACATAGGAAAGCTTAAGCTTTCAGAGTATCTTTATGGAAGAACGAATGAAAGTCTTCCAGAGGAAGAAAAAAAGTATATGAGCATGCACTCAAAGATTAGCTATGATGTATTGAAAAAGTATGATTATTCAGATAATATTATGAATATTGTACTATCTCATCATGAGTGTTACGATGGAAGTGGATATCCGGACGGACTTGCTGGTGAGGATATACCTGTCGGAGCGAGAATTCTGAAAGTCACAGACGAATTTTCAGCTCTTATATCAGACAGACCTTATAGAAAAGCATTTGATATAGATACAGCTGTTTCAATTATGATTGATGAAGTGAAAAATGTCGATATGAAAATCTTTATATTATTTCAAAGACTTATTCATGAGGACTCAACACTTAAACTTATAAAGAACAGTGCAATAGATATTGATGATTTGGATATAAGTGATATACTAGGTATTTAGACAGGCGAGTACTGAGTAGAATTTGTTTTATTGAATTTTATCAGTAATTAAATATTTACAGGAATGAGGTAATTATCGATGGCAGAGTCAATGGTTGGCTTAAAAAGAACACACAGATGTACAGAAGTGTCAGGTGCAGATATAGGAAGCACTGTTACAGTTATGGGTTGGGTGGCTAAAAGACGTAATCTTGGTTCACTTATATTCGTTGATTTAAGGGACAGAAGTGGCATTTTACAGATACTTTTTGATGAGAATATCATAGGTAAGGAAGGCTTTGATAAGGCATATACTTTAAGAAATGAATTCGTAATCGCAGTAGTTGGTAAGGTCGTAAAAAGAAGTGGTGCAGTTAATGAAAATCTTAAGACTGGTGATATCGAAATAGCAGCAGAGTCTTTAAGAATTCTTTCTGAATCTGAGACACCTCCTTTCCCTATTGAGGAAAATATTAACACTAAGGAAGATATAAGACTTAAGTATAGATGTTTAGACTTAAGAAGACCTGATATACAGTCTAATATTATCATGAGAAGTAAGGTGGCAACTCTGACAAGAGCATTTCTTGCAAAGGAAGGCTTCCTTGAAATCGAAACACCTATGCTTACTAAGTCAACTCCGGAGGGAGCAAGAGATTACCTTGTACCAAGCCGTATTCATCCAGGTAAGTTCTATGCTCTGCCACAGTCACCACAGCTTTTTAAGCAGATGCTTATGTGTTCTGGCTATGACAGATATATGCAGATAGCAAGATGCTTCAGGGATGAGGACTTAAGAGCTGACAGACAGCCAGAGTTTACACAGATTGATATGGAGCTGTCATTTGTTGATGTTGATGATGTGATCGATGTTAATGAAAGACTTTTAGCTTATCTTTTCAAGGAAGTGTTAGATGTTGATGTTAAGCTTCCTATCCAGCGTATGACATGGCAGGAGGCTATGGACAGATTTGGTTCTGATAAGCCAGACTTAAGATTCGGTATGGAGCTTAAGAATGTTACAGATATAGTTAAGAACTGTGGCTTCAGCGTGTTTACAGGAGCTATTGAGAATGGTGGTTCTGTACGTGGTATTAACGCTACAGGACAGGGAAATATGCCTCGTAAGAAGATAGATGCACTTGTTGATTTTGCTAAGGGTTATGGAGCAAAGGGTCTTGCCTATATAGCTATCCATGAAGATGGTTCACTTAAGTCTTCATTCTCTAAGTTTATGACAGAGGATGAGATGAATGCACTTGTTGAGGCTATGGAAGGTAAGCCAGGAGATCTTTTACTTTTTGCAGCTGACAGAAACAAGATTGTATGGAATGTACTCGGTGCATTAAGAGTTGAGCTTGCAGGACAGATGGGACTTCTTGACAAGAGTGATTATAAGTTCCTCTGGGTAACAGAGTTCCCACAGTTTGAATGGTCAGATGAAGAAGAGAGATTTGTAGCCATGCATCATCCATTTACTATGCCTATGGATGAGGATCTTGATAAGCTTGAGTCAGACCCAGGTTCAGTACGTGCAAAGGCTTATGATATTGTACTTAACGGTACAGAAATCGGTGGTGGTTCAGTAAGAATCCATCAGGCTGATGTACAGTCAAGAATGTTTAAGGCACTTGGTCTTACAGATGAAGTTGCTAATGAGAAGTTTGGTTTCTTACTTGATGCATTCAAGTATGGAGTACCACCACATGCAGGACTTGCATATGGCCTTGACAGACTTGTTATGCTTATGGCTAAGAGAGATTCAATAAGAGACGTTATAGCTTTCCCTAAGGTAAAGGATGCAACATGTCTTCTTACTAACGCACCTGATGTTGTAGATGCAAAACAGCTTGAAGATTTATCTATCAGCATTACAGAGTCAGAACAGGAATAATATTTTAAGAGCATTTGAAAGTATTTAATGGGTATTTTCAAATGCTCTTTTTTCAGCAAAAATATTGCATTTGGATAATCATGGGTATATACTTTATTTATAAATTTTGGAAAAACTATAACAAAAACTATAACAGAAACGGGAGAAAAATTATGACAGAGAATCAGTATGTAAGGGCAAACAGGACTGTTTTATTTACAGTCCTCATAGTATTTGGTTATATTGCGCTGACAGTAATGGCAGCATTAGGAGTGGGTGACGGACATAACAAAGGAAAGATTTTAATACAGTTTGTTGTGGCACTTGCGGTGATTATTGTATCAATAGCTGCTTATATTCTAAAGAAGAAGACCAGAGTGTGTGAATTAACTATTGCGGTATCAATGGCACTTGGATATGTTGTTCTTATACTGCTTAATTCAACTGATGGTGTATGGACATATGTACTTCCTTTGATCATGGCTTCGATGGTATATCTTAATGAGAAATTAATATTGTGGGCTGATGGCGTTGCGATAGCTGGTAATGTCATAAGACTTATTATGGATTATAATATGTATAATGGAGTGGCTATGGCAAGCAGGGTTCTTGCTATATTAGTATTGGTTATTGTTACATGTATATCTCTTAGTGTAACAAAGCTGCTTAAGCAGTTTTTTGCAGAGAATATGAATAAGATAGAGGCAGCAGCAGTTATACAGAAAGAGAATAACGAGAAGATGGTTGTTGTAGCTGATAATATAACCAGACATTTCGGACAGGCTATGGATATGCTTGATGAGTTAGAAAAAAGCATAGATATAAGCCACAGTTCAATGAAAGATATAGCAGAAAGCACAGAAAGCACAGCAGAAGCCATACAAAGACAGGCAGCTATGTGTGCAGAGATTCAGGAAAACACTGATATTGCTGAAAAAGAGATAAGCGAGATGGTTGAGGCCTCACACAGAACAGATGAGACTGTTAATGATAGTAAGGCTGTAGTAGTTGAACTGAAGGAACAGGCACAGAATGTACATGATGCAAGCAATATAATTGTAGATGTGATTAACAGTCTTACAGAAAAGGTTGATGATGTACAGGGATTTATTGGTTCTATAGTAGAAATTTCAAGCCAGACTAACCTTCTTGCATTAAATGCTTCAATAGAAGCAGCAAGAGCAGGAGAAGCCGGAAAGGGCTTTGCAGTAGTGGCAGAAGAGATAAGACAGCTTTCAGAACAGACTAAGAATGCATCTTCAAGCATAACAGATATAATCAATAATCTTTATGAAGATACGAAGAAAGCTAATGAGAGCATAAAAGCGTCAGTTGAGTCAGTTAATAAGCAGAATGAACTTATTGATAATACAAGAGTGACTTTTGAGGACGTAGGAAAAACAGTTGATAATCTTATGAACAATATAGATTCTGCAGAGCAGAGCATTAACAAGATACTGGATTCAACTTCTGTTATTTCTGATAATATTTCACATTTATCAGCAACAGGAGAAGAGGTAGCAGCTGCTTCAACTGAAGGCCTAAGAGTATCTGACACAACAGTTGAAAGTATGAAGAACTGTAAGGCTATATTACATAACATATATCTTCTTGCAGAGGACTTAAAGAGTTCAGTAGATAACTAAATGGATTGTGAGAGATTAAGCAGATTACAATGTATTGCAAGACCAGCAGTTGATTATTATAAGTTGTAATTAATAATATAATCAGGATGGTTTTGCAGGGTTATAAATATTTATAAGACAACAGTATGTTTATTATAAGGAGTGCAAATGACATTTTATGTCTGCGCTATTTATAAAAGACAGCTGTTGTTTTTTTATGTAATAGGGAATTTCGATAGAATTTCCTATACATAAAAGGTGCTGTGTGCCGATGATGCACACTTGTACGAAGATGTAGGTTGTCGCAAGCGACAGTGCTCAGTGCGAGAAGGTGTTTCATATATTTTATTTATATAGGAATATTTTATGCTTGACTTGAAGTTAACTCTAAATGCTATTATCAAAATGTAGAGTTAATAATCAGGTTTAATTAATAATTATATGAGGTGATTAATTATGAGAAGAAATAATATTAGAAAAACAGAGGCACTTATAATGGCATTTGCATTATCAGCAATCCTGTTGTTAACAGGTTGTGGCAATAGTACTAGTAGTAAGAATACAGCTTCTAATAATGCAAGCATTGTAAGCAGTAGTAACAGCGTAGACAATAATAATGGCAGTAGTGGTAACAAAAACACTAATGGTGACAGTGTTAATGAAAATAATAGTACAACAGACGAAGCTGGAGTTAATCACGATTATCCGGTAATGTTGTTCTCTTATGATAAGAATGATACTAATTATGAAGAACCAGAAGCGTTTAATTCAGAACATCTTGGCGGCAATTATGGTGAGATTGAGAAGATAGAATATTATTCTCCAACTACTAATGCTACAAGAAATGCCAATGTGTATCTTCCATATGGATATGATAAGAGTAAAAGCTATCCGGTAGTATATCTTCTTCACGGAATGAGTGGAACATATGAAGATTACAGGGTTCTTGGTGCAAGACCAACAGCACAGAATATTGTGTATGAATACAACCGCAACGATATGATATTAGTAAGCTTTACTGTATTTACGGATGTTGACGGAAAGCAGGAATCTGATTATGGATTTTCAGATTTAACTGCAAGATATGATGCCTGTGAAAATGATGTGATTAATGCTCTTATTCCATATATTAATTCGCATTATTCAACTAAGATAGGCAGGGAATACACAGGAATTGCGGGATATTCATTAGGTGGACGGGAAGCTCTTTATTTATGCTTTGCACACCCTGATATATTTGGGTATGTAGGTGCATTTGAGCCTGTTGGAGGAGTTGTTAATACAGGAAGCGGTGAAACATTATATGGCAACAGGGGATATCTTCTTCCTGAGCTTGTTAAGGAAGGCGGGGAAGCACCACTTCTTACACTTATAGTAACAGGTGATGAAGATCCATATTGCAGGGTATCATTAGAGAATTATTCAAGATATATGACAGAACATTCAATTGACCATATATTCTATTACAGACACGGCGGACACGAGGCAGGTGTATGGAATAATGGCTTATATAACTTTCTAAGGCGGATATTCTAATGAAGATAGTATTAAATAACTTAATTATTGTACAAATGTATAATTATACATTGACTTATTGCTAAATAATCTATAAAATTAATATCTATACAGGTTGTATAACTACAACTATAGAAAATGGAGGTTGTAATATGTATTCATTTGATGAAGTATTGAACTATGATCCAGAATTAGCTAAAGCTATGGATGATGAGTTAGCAAGACAGAGAAGCCATATTGAACTTATAGCTTCAGAGAACCTTGTAAGTAAAGCTGTTATGTCAGCTATGGGAAGCCCTCTTACTAACAAGTATGCAGAAGGATATCCTGGAAAGAGATATTATGGTGGCTGCGAATATGTAGATGTTGTTGAAACACTTGCAATTGAGAGAGCTAAGAAGTTATTTGGCTGTGAATATGCCAATGTTCAGCCACATTCAGGTGCACAGGCTAACCTTGCAGCATTCTTTGCCATGGTAGAACCAGGTGACACTGTTATGGGTATGAGCCTTGACTGTGGTGGACACCTTTCACATGGTTCACCAGTTAATATTTCTGGTAAATATTTTAATATAGTTCCTTATGGAGTTACAGCTGAAGGCTTTATAGATTATGCTGAAGTATTAAGAATAGCTAAGGAATGTAAGCCAAAGATGATCATTGCAGGTGCATCTGCATATGCAAGAGTTATTGATTTTAAGAAGTTCAGAGAGATAGCTGACGAAGTTGGTGCTTATCTTATGGTAGATATGGCTCATATCGCTGGTCTTGTAGCAGGTGGAGAGCATCCAAGCCCTATCCCTTATGCTGATGTAGTTACAACTACAACTCATAAGACATTAAGAGGACCAAGAGGTGGTATGATCCTTTCATCAGCAGAAGCTGCTGAAAAGTTTAAGTTTAACAAGGCTGTATTCCCAGGAATCCAGGGCGGTCCGCTTATGCATGTTATTGCTGGTAAGGCAGTATGCTTAAAGGAAGCACTTGACCCAAGCTTTAAGACTTATGCTAAGAACATTGTTGACAATGCACAGGCTCTTTGTACAGGACTTATGAACAGAGGTTTTGATATCGTATCTGGTGGTACAGATAATCACCTTATGCTTGTTAATCTTTTAAGCAAGAATAAGACTGGTAAGGAAGTAGAAAAGCTTCTTGATGCAGCTAATATTACATGTAACAAGAACACTATCCCTAACGATCCAGCTTCACCTTTCGTAACAAGTGGTATCAGACTTGGTACAGCAGCAGTTACAACAAGAGGCTTCAACACAGCAGATATGGATGTAGTAGCAGAAGCTATTGCTTTACTTGTTGATGATGTTGATGCTAATCAGGCTAAGGCTATGGCTATGGTTAAGGAACTTACAGATAAGTATCCTCTTTATGAATAATGCTGGAATATATAAGAAATGAACTTCTGGGGATGACTGATAAAGGAGAATATGTAGCATTTACATCCTCACTTATTCCTGGCTGCGATAATATAATAGGAATAAGACAGCCGGTATTGAAGCAATATGCAAAACAGCTTATAAAAGAGAATAAGGATTTCCGGCAGCTGCTTAGTGAACCGGATATTTATCAGGAAGAAACGCTGCTTAGAAGCTACATAATAGGAATGGGAACAGCGAAGGAGAAAGACTTTAAGAAGGCTTTAAAAGATTTCAACGCATTCGTTCCTCTTGTGAACAACTGGGCTGTAAACGACAGCTTTTGTGTAGAATTCAGGGTTATGGATATGTTTCGGGACGAGTTTCTGCCATACATAAAGGAATGTATAGAATCGTGTGATGAATACAGGGCAAGAGTAAGTCTTATAATGCTGTTGGACCACTACTTAAAGGTCGATATGCATGGTATGAAAAGACCGAGAATGAAAAAGGTTACTGTTAAAGATATAGAAAGCACAGATGAAAGAAATTGTGATAATGGTTTATATCTTGACGATATATTTTCACTCGTAAACAGGGATTTTTCAACCTATGGATATTATACACAGATGGCAGCAGGCTGGCTTCTTGCAGAATGTTTTGTTACATTTCCAAAAAGAACGTGGGAATATCTTACAGATACCGACTGCTTAAAGTTAGATAAGCTGTCATATCAGAAGGCGGTACGCAAGATATGTGAATCGCTCACGCCGGATAAAGAAGTTAAATTAAAAGTTAAAAAGGATCTGAAGCAGATGTAATAATCTGTTTCAGGTCTTTTTTTATTGTCTTATATTATTTTAGTATATTTTAATAATTTGAATATCAAAATAATCTTGACAAACACATTAGTCTTGTAGTATAAAAATAATGTTTGAAAATCAAAGTAAGATAATCAAACAGTTAGCAAGTCAAATAAATAAGGACAAAAAAGTATGATAAGAACAAGAATCATAGGAACAGGAAGCTATGTTCCACCAGATATATTGACTAACGATAATCTGTCAGAAATGGTAGATACGAGTGACGAGTGGATAAAGACAAGAACTGGTATATGTAACAGACATATAGCAAAAGATATGGATAATGCTGATATGGCATACAACGCTGCAAGGAATGCAGTGGAGGATGCACATATTGAAGCTTCTAACATAGGTCTTATTATAGTTGCAACGTCAACTCCTGATTATGCTTTTCCTAATCAGGCATCACTTGTACAGGCAAAGCTTAAAGCAGTAAATGCTATGTGTTTTGATGTAAGTGCAGCATGTTCAGGTTTTATTACAGCCCTGGATATTGCAGCTTCAATGTTAAAGGCAGGTTCGTATAAATATGCACTTGTTATTGGTTCAGAAAAAATGTCAGAAATAGTTAACTGGAAAGACAGAAGTGTATGTGTGCTTTTTGGAGATGGTGCTGGCGCAGTGGTTCTTAAAGCAGTTGATAACAACACGGAAGATGACACTGGTGTATCTGTTGGTCATGAAAGAGGGATTATTGACAGCAATATCTACAATGATGGAACAGGTGCTTCTGTTTTAACAGGTGGCAGAAGATTTTCTGATTCATGCGGTACAGATATATTTATACATATGGATGGACAGGAAGTGTTTAAATTCGCTGTAAAGAGTGTTCCTACAGCCATAGAAACACTTTTACATAATAATAATATGGATGTTAATGATGTTGATAAGTTCATACTGCATCAGGCTAATGTACGTATTATAGAGAGCGTAGCTAAAAGACTTAAGGCTGATAAAGAAAAGTTTCCAGTCAATCTGAATGAATATGGAAATACATCATCAGCAAGCATTCCGATTCTGCTTGATGAGTTAAACAGAAATGGAAGCTTAAAACAGGGAGAAAAGCTTGTACTTGCCGGCTTCGGTGCAGGATTAAGCTGGGGAAGCATTCTGCTTGTATGGTAGCATGGTTAAAGATGTTAAGCTTATTAAGATTATTACATATACTGTCTGCTTGAAGCTATTAAGCAGCAGGATAAGCGGCATTTTAACATATATAAAGATGTTTATGGCAGAAGAGTTTGCCACAGACACCAATTAAAATAATAAAAATAATAAGAATTAAGGAGATTTAACATTATGTTTGAAAAAGTAAGAGAATTAGTTGCAGCACAGTTAGGTATAGATGAGGCAGTTATCAAGCCTGAGTCTAATTTCAAGGAAGATCTTAAGGCAGATTCACTTGATCTTTTTGAACTTGTTATGTCACTTGAGGATGAGTGTTCAGTAACTATTCCATCTGAGGAGCTTGAAAAGATTCTTACAGTACAGGATGTTGTTGATTATATCGAGGCTAACCAGAAATAGTTATAAATGTCAGGAAGGAAAATAAGTTATGAAAACTCGTGTAACAGAGCTTCTTAATATAGAATATCCTGTTATACAGGGCGGCATGGCATGGGTTGCAGATGCTAATCTGGCAGCCCACGTCAGCAAAGCCGGTGGAATGGGATTTATCGGAGCAGCTAATGCGCCAGCAGAATGGGTTAAAGAACAGATACATATAGCACGAAAGATAACAGATAAGCCAGTTGGTGTTAATATTATGCTTTTAAGTGATTATGCAGATGAAATAGCACAGCTTGTTATTGATGAGCATATAGAAGCAGTAACAACAGGTGCAGGCAATCCAAGCAAATATATGAAGGCCTGGAAGGAGGCTGGAATAAGGGTTATTCCTGTTGTGGCATCAGTTGCACTTGCAAGAATGATGGAACGTGCCGGAGCAGATGCAGTTGTAGCAGAGGGTATGGAATCAGGTGGACATATCGGCGAGGAAACGACCATGACACTTGTACCACAGGTTGTTGATGCAGTTGATATTCCTGTTATAGCAGCTGGTGGAATAGGTGATGGCAGAGGTGTATGTGCAGCATTTATGCTGGGTGCAGAGGCTGTACAGATGGGAACAAGATTCGTTGTGGCTAAGGAATCGAATGTTCATCAGAATTATAAGGACAGAGTTATAGCTGCCAAGGATATAGACTCAGTAGTAACTGGCAGAAGCACAGGACATCCAGTAAGGTCACTTAGAAACAGCATGACAAGAGAGTATCTTGATATGGAAAAAGAAGGCGTTGAGTTTGAAAAGCTTGAAAGACTTACTCTTGGAACATTAAGAAAGGCTGTTGTGGATGGTGATGTCAAGCAGGGAACTGTAATGGCAGGTCAGATAGCAGGTCTTGTCAATAAGGAACAGACATGTGAAGAGATTATTAAGGAGCTTATGAAGGAAGTCTCTGAGGTATATAAATCACATAATAATCTGGCATAAAACAGTGTATGGAAATGAGGATTTAAAAGGTATGGGAAAAACAGTTGTAATGTTTCCAGGACAGGGAAGCCAGTGTACTGGAATGGGAAGAGAAAGCTATAATAGCTGCACTTCATCAGTAAAGTGCTTTAAGAAGGCTGGTGAACTGACAGGTATCAATATGGAGCATTTAATATTTGAAGAAAATGATCTTCTTGATAAAACCGAGTATACACAGATCGCGTTATATGTAACAGAAATCTCCCAGCTTGCTGATATGGTTGAGCAGGGTCTTACATATGATGCAGCTATTGGACTTTCATTAGGTGAATATAGTGCACTTACTGCAAGTGGTGCGCTATCTTATGAAGATGGTGTAAAACTTGTAAGAAACCGTGGAATATATATGGAACAGGAGGTTCCGGCTGGCATAGGTGCCATGGCTGCAGTTATCGGACTTACATCAGATGAGGTTGACGGTGTACTTGCTAAATATAACAAGGATAAAAGCGGGAACGCAGAGTCTGATAATGATATGTATCCTGATACAGTTTCCGCAGCTAATTACAACTGCCCTGGCCAGATAGTAATATCAGGTAAAAAGGAATGTGTACAGGAAGCTATGGAAGTGCTTAAGGAAGCAGGAGCAAGAAGAACAATTCTTCTTAATGTAAGTGGACCGTTTCATTCAAAGCTTCTTAAGGGCGCAGGTGACAAGCTTATGAAGGATCTTGAAAAAGTCACTTTTGATAAAGTGAAGCATCCTTATGTGGCGAACTGTACAGCTGAGTACGTGGATGAGAATACATCCAGTGGATATATAAAAGAACTTCTTTCAAAGCAGGTATATAGTTCAGTACGTTTTGAACAGTCAGTCAGAAAAATGATAGCCGATGGTTATGATACATTTGTTGAGGTGGGACCAGGAAAAACTTTATCTGGCTTTGTTAAAAAGATAGCTAAGAGCATGGAAAAGGAAGTAGTTATAAAATAACAGGCAGTAAATGCAGACATGATATTGGTATGGCTTTAGCAATATTGTATCAATGAAAGGCAGTGTGTTATGTGTATGGATAATTGTATAAAAAGATATGAAAACAAGATAGTGCTTGTAACCGGAGCTGGCAGAGGAATAGGAGCTGCGATAGCTGCCCGTTTTGCCAAAGAGGGGGCTGTGGTTATTGTTAATTACAGTGGTAATGATGAAGCAGCAGATAGAACAGTTGAAAACATTTTGGCTGCCAACGGAAAGGCAGAGAAATACAAGTGTCAGGTTGATTCGTATGAAGAAACTGAAAAGATGATCACATATATAATGGATAAATATAAGAGAATAGATATTCTCATAAATAATGCTGGTATAACAAAAGATGGTCTTATCATGAGAATGAAAGAGGAAGATTTTGACAGAGTTATAGATGTTAATCTTAAGGGAACATTTAACTGCATAAGACACGTAAGCAGATACATGTTAAAGCAAAGAAGCGGAAGAATAATCAATATGTCATCAGTTGTAGGCATAGCTGGTAATGCAGGACAGGTTAATTACAGTGCTTCTAAAGCAGGTGTGATAGGTATTACCAAATCTGCTGCAAAGGAGCTTGCATCACGTGGAATAACTGTTAATGCAGTTGCACCTGGATATATTGATACAGATATGACAAAGGTTTTATCTGAAGAACAGAAGAAGTCAGTACTTGATATGATTCCTCTTTCAAGAATGGGAAGCGTGGATGATATAAGCAATGCTGTAGCATTTCTGGCATCAGATGAAGCGGCATACATAACAGGACAGGTGATATCAGTAGATGGAGGTATGAATATCTGATGAGAAGAGTAGTTGTTACAGGTATGGGTGCAATAACACCTATAGGTTTAAGTGTGGATGAATTCTGGAATTCTGTTAAAGAGAATACAGTTGGAATAGATAATATAACAAGGTTTGATACAACAGATTATAAGGTTAAGCTTGCAGCAGAGGTAAAGGATTTTGATGCTAAGAATTATATGGATTTCAAGGCAGCCAAAAGGATGGAGAAGTTCAGTCAGTATGCTGTTGCGGCTGCGCATGAGGCTATGAAGGATTCAGGGCTTGATATGACTAAAGAGGATGCTTTCCGTGTTGGTGTATCAGTAGGCTCTGGTGTTGGAAGCCTAGAAGCTATGGAAAGCAATCACAAGAAGCTGCTTGAAAAGGGTCCATCTAGGATTAATCCGCTTCTTGTACCTCTTATGATAACTAATATGGCAGCTGGTAATGTATCAATACAGCTTGGTTTAAAGGGTAAGAATATAAATGTTGTTACAGCATGTGCTACTGGAACTAACTCTATAGGTGAAGGCTATAGAAGTATACAGCATGGTGAGGCAGATGTTATGTTTGCAGGTGGAACTGAAAGTTCTATATCTCCTATTGGAATCGGTGGTTTTGCAGCACTTACAGCACTTTCAACATCTACAGATCCTAAGAGAGCCTCTATCCCATTTGACAAAGAAAGAAATGGCTTTGTCATGGGTGAAGGAGCAGGTGTGGTTGTACTTGAAGAGCTGGAGCATGCTTTAAAGAGAGGAGCGCATATATATGCAGAGATCACAGGCTATGGCTGTTCTTCTGATGCATACCATATAACATCACCTATGGAGGATGGAAGTGGAGCTGCATATGCTATGACAAGTGCCATGAAGGAAGCAGAAGTAAAACCAGATGATATTGACTATATAAATGCACATGGAACAAGTACACATCATAATGATCTTTTTGAGACAAGGGCAATCAAGCTTGCACTTAAGGATGCAGCTTACAGTGTGCCTGTAAGTTCAACAAAATCCATGGTTGGACACCTGCTTGGTGCAGCAGGCGCAGTTGAGTTCATAGCCTGTGTCAAGTCAATCCAGGATGGTTATATACATCCGAATGTCGGACTATCAGAAACAGAGGAAGAAATGGATCTTAATTATGTCAAGGATGAAGGAATCAAAAAGGACGTTGATGTAGTTATGACGAATTCTCTTGGTTTTGGTGGACATAATGCAACTCTTATAGTAAGAAAGTATTCATAATACGATGAACGCTTAAAGTACATAAGTGGATTGCTGGTGAGATATCTGGAATACCAGGATATGAATAAAAGGTCATGAAGAAATGGAGATAATATATGGAATTAGAAAATGTAATAAAGCTGATTAATGCTGTATCAGAATCTTCACTTACTAGCTTTAGCATGGAAGATGGCGACACTAAGCTTTCGCTTGGTGCTGACAGAAGTGACAGGGCTGCTGTTAAAGATACTGCCAGTACTGATGATATAGTTAATAGCGATAGTGTCAATGAATCAGGATTGAATAAATCAGACATAAAAACTTCTGATGATAGTGTACTTACTGTTAATTCACCACTTGTAGGTGTATTCTACAGTTCAGCATCTCCGGAAGCTGATGCATATGTAGCAATAGGTGACAGAGTTAAAAAGGGTCAGGTAATCGGTATAGTAGAAGCAATGAAGCTTATGAATGAGATTGAAAGTGATTATGATGGTGTGGTTACTGATATTCTTGTAGATAATGAACAGATGGTTGAATATGGACAGCCTATGTTCGTTATAAAACCAGTCTGATAATACGTCGGTATCAAAGGCATTGGTTTTTGATACCGACATCATATATATGAAATTCGATTATTTAATATAAGGAGTTATGTATGCTTACAACAAAGGAAATAATGGATATTATTCCACACAGACATCCTTTTCTGCTTGTGGATACAATAGATGAACTTGAGCCTGGAATAAAGGCAACAGGATATAAGTGTATTACATATGATGAGCCTTATTTTGCAGGACATTTTCCAGCTGAGCCGGTTATGCCGGGCGTCCTTCAGATAGAGGCATGCGCACAGGTAGGTGCTGTTGCGATACTTTCGCTGGAAGAAAACAAAGGTAAAACAGCATATTTTGGTGCAGTTAATAATGCAAGATTTAAAAGAAAAGTTGTTCCTGGTGATAAACTTAAGATGGAATGTGAGATTATAAAGAAAAAAGGACCAGTTGGCGTGGGAAAGGCTGTTGCGACAGTAGATGGAGAGGTTGCACTTACAGCTGAGCTTACATTTATGGTGGGTTAATCCGTCTGATGTTATAAGTATAATATATGGATTATGGAATGATTATAAGGAGATGAAGCTGTGTTTAATAAGATATTGATAGCGAACAGAGGCGAAATAGCTGTTAGAATAATAAGAGCCTGCAGGGAAATGGGTATACAGACGGTTGCAGTATATTCTGAGGCGGATAAGGAAGCACTTCATACGCAGCTGGCTGATGAGAGTGTATGCATAGGAAAGGCAGCAGCTAAGGATAGTTACCTTAATATGGAAAGAATATTGAGTGCAACTGTAGCTGCACATGCAGATGCAATACATCCAGGCTTTGGGTTCCTTTCTGAAAACAGTAAGTTTGCATCATTATGTGAAAAATGTAACATCGCATTTATAGGTCCAGATTCAGATATCATAGAGAAAACAGGTAATAAACAGGAAGCAAGAAATACAATGATATCAGCAGGTATTCCAGTTATTCCAGGAACCAAAGAACCAGTTATGGATGCAGAAAGAGGAAAAGAGCTTGCAGACAATATAGGTTATCCTGTTATGATTAAAGCTGCACTTGGCGGCGGTGGCAAGGGAATGCGTGTTGTATATACAAAAGAAGATTTTAAAAGGGAATTCGATAACGCACAGAGAGAAGCTGTGAATGGCTTTGCTGATGGCACAATGTATATAGAAAAATATATAGAAAAGCCAAGACATATAGAGTTCCAGATATTAGCTGATAAATATGGAAATACAATTCATCTTGGTGAAAGGGATTGTTCAATACAAAGAAATCACCAGAAGTTAGTTGAGGAATCACCATCTCCTGCGTTAAATGATGAATTAAGAAAGAGAATGGGAGATACTGCAGTGGCAGTGGCTAAGGCAGTTAACTATGAAAATGCAGGAACAGTTGAGTTTCTTCTTGATAAAAACGACAATTATTACTTTATGGAGGTAAATACCCGTATTCAGGTTGAACATGGTATAACTGAACTTGTGACAGGTGTTGATCTTATAAAGGAGCAGATAAAGATAGCAGCCGGCGAAAGCCTTGGCATTAAGCAGGAGGATGTAAGGATACATGGTGCTGCCATGGAAATAAGAATCAATGCTGAAAACCCTGAAAAGAACTTTGCACCTAATCCGGGAACAATAAAGAATATACATATACCAGGTGGTAATGGTGTAAGAATAGATACCGCAGTTTATAGTGGATATACGATACCTCCTTTTTATGATTCCATGATAATGAAGGTTATGACATATGCAAACGACAGGAAAACAGTGATTGAGAAGATGAGAAGTGTCCTTGGCGAGATTATTATTGAAGGTGTCACAACAAATACAGATTTTATGTATGATATATGCCAGAATGAGAAGTTTATTAAAGGTGATGTCAGTACAGATTTCATACCAGAGGAGTATCCACAGGTATGTAAAAAATAGTTGTTCGTTATGCACAGTAAGAGTGCGTGGAAATGAGGATTTATATGCAGATAAAAGGCTTGTTTAAAAAGAATATCCATAAAAATAAAATCAACAATCTGGATAGCAGTAATATAAATGTTCCAGATGGATTATATACGAAATGTCCGGTTTGTTCAAAAATAATCTTAACAGAGGACATGTATCTGAATAATTGTGTATGTCCGGAATGTGGATATTATATGAAGCTGGATGCCAGAACAAGGATATCCATGGTAGTGGATAAGAATACATTTTCAGAATGGGATACTAACATTGAAGAGAGCAATCCATGTGAATACCCAGGTTATGAGGAAAAAATCCAGAATCTTAAAAGAAAAACAAATCTTGATGAGGCAGTAATAACCGGCGTTGGAAAGATAGATGGCAGCAAAGCTGTTATAGGTGTCTGTGATACGAGATTTCTTATGGGCAGTATGGGCGAAATTGTAGGTGAAAAGCTTACACGGGCAGTTGAGAAGGCTACAGAGCAGAAGCTGCCGGTTATTATATTTACATGCTCAGGCGGAGCCAGGATGCAGGAGGGAATAGTATCTCTTATGCAGATGGCAAAGATAAGTGCTGCATTAAAAAAACATGATGAGGCAGGACTTTTATATATCACTGTTCTTACTGATCCTACAACTGGAGGTGTAACTGCAAGCTTTGCTATGCTTGGTGATATTATACTTGCAGAGCCAGGTGCCCTTATAGGTTTTGCAGGACCAAGAGTTATCAGACAGACTATAGGACAGGAGCTGCCAGAAGGATTTCAGAGAGCTGAATTTCTGTTAGAACACGGTTTTGTGGATGCGATTGTTAAAAGAGATGAGCTTAAGAAGACACTTGCGTATCTGCTTGATATACATAAGTACAGTGGAGCTTATACAGAAGTTAAAGAAAATGTGGATACATACCAGAGCAATTCGGATATTATGAAGAAGTATCTTGAGTATCTTGATAATATATATTTTAAAAAAATAGATAGAGAAGAAGAAAAAAAGGCTGAAGCTGATAATAATCTGTATAATGAATATGATGTATGGGAAAAAGTTGAAATAGCCAGAAGCAGTGAAAGACCTAATGCTGCAGATTACATAGAAAAAATAACTAAAGATTTTTTTGAACTTCATGGTGACAGAAGCTTTGGCGATGATAAGGCGATAATAGGTGGAATTGCAACATTTGGCAGTATTCCGGTAACAGTCATAGGACATATGAAGGGTAAGACTACTAAAGAGAATATATCAAGAAACTTTGGAATGCCTAATCCCGAAGGGTATAGAAAGGCACTCAGGCTTATGAAGCAGGCTGAAAAATTTAACAGACCGGTTATATGTTTTATAGACACTCCAGGAGCATATTGCGGTCTTGGTGCAGAAGAGAGAGGCCAGGGAGAAGCTATAGCAAAGAATCTGTATGAGATGAGCAGTCTGACAGTTCCAGTGCTGTCAATAGTAACTGGCGAAGGTGGAAGCGGTGGCGCACTTGCATTAGGTGTTGCCAATGAGGTATGGATGATGGAGAATTCCATATATTCAATACTTTCACCAGAAGGCTTTGCATCGATACTCTGGAAGGATTCTAAGAAAGCAAAAGAGGCTGCAGAAATAATGAAGCTGACGTCAGCAGATTTATATGAGCTTGGCATAATAGAGAAGGTCATTCCGGAATATCCGGTTATAAATGAAAATAATATAAAAAGAGTGACATTATATATGAAACGCATGATATGTGATTTTATGTACAGATATATTGATATGGACAAGGAAGAGCTTGTAAGACAGCGTTATAACAGATTCAGGAAAATGTAAGAAAGCACCAAATCTATTACATTTTTTTATAGTTGTATTAATATAATTGTGTTAATATGATTATGTTAATGTGATTGTTTCAATGTGATTGTGTTGGAAGATTACGGAATTGTTATATCTAAACAGAAAGAAGGAATATATATGTCATATGGATACAGGCAATACAGGGATACTGCTAACAGGTGGACACAGATAGGTGTTGGTTTAATATCTGTAATAGCAGGTCTTATACTTATTGTATGTGTAACGGCACCTATGTATGTCTCAAGCATGTTAAAGGATGCAGGACTGTCAGCTGCTATATCGCACCGTTTTATGGATACTGTTTTTGATTCACTTGGAGATAATATGGAGGCATTATCCAGAATTCAGACAAGTATAGAGGATTCTAAGATAGTAGACAGAATAGCACAGAAATATACAACGGCTATGGTTGACGGGATGCTTAAAGAAAAATCCTTTGATGATATAGAGATTAATATAGATGCAGAGCTGGATGAGCTTATGGATATGACATATAACAAAATAGCATCTAATATCAATATGGGAAATATACAGGAAACAATAGTCAGGGCAGCTCTTAGCTATAGTAAAAATGCTGCAAATGAAGCTATAAATAATTATGCCAGTGGTATATATGGTGATATATCTTATCGTCTGCAGCCGCTTATAAAGGTATATGGAATAATAACGTCTGTTGTGTTTAAGATATTGATGCTTTTTATATATATCACATTATTGATTGTTATCATTGTATTTAATCCTGTCAGGGTTGTAAGGTACACACTCCCATGTATATTTGTTATAACAGGTGGTATATATATTTTTATTGCAAATATAATTGGAAACAGATGTATGGCGGCTGTAAGTAACAGATATCTTGGAAGAACTGTGTTTATAGATACTCAGATTGCTTATAGGGTTATGGGTGTTATGTGTATACTGGCAGCAGCTTCTTATGTTATTACTTTGATATATGGAATGGTTGTAAAAAACAGGAGATAGTTTTCATCGAATTCAACAGCTATGGCAAGTGATGTTAATGTTGTATCATATATGATGGTTACAATAACAGCATTAGCAGTTATAGGTGGAGTTCTTGTATATAACAGGAGAAAAAGAATATAGAAATATCTGAGATTAATGTTTGATAAGGGTTTATGCGAGTTTATAAGAACAGTTTATAAGAATTTATAAAATATTATAAAAGCTCATAAAACATTATATAAAGATGAAAAATGGAGCTGCTACATATCACATGTGGCAGCTCCTTATTTTGTTTTATAATACTTGTTATATAATATTTTTTAAAGCATTATTTGTTATTCTTCTTTTCGTTTTCAAGCTGCTTCATAGCTCTTACCTTAAGTGAAAGACCAAAGAGGTTGATGAAACCATCAGCATCATGGTGGTCATAAAGGTCACCAGTTGTAAATGAAGCGATTGATTCGTTATATAATGAATATGGAGATGTTGTTCCGGCCTTGATGATGTTGCCCTTGTAGAGCTTGAACTTAACTTCACCAGTTACATATTCCTGAGTCTTTTCGATGAATGCCTGAAGTGCTTCACGAAGAGGTGTTTCCCACTTTCCTTCATATATAACCTGTGCAAACTTGTTAGCAACATTAATCTTCTCAGTTGTTGTATCTCTGTCAAGGATAAGCTCCTCAAGCTGCTGGTGAGCTTCGTAAAGGATAGTTCCGCCAGGTGTTTCATATACACCACGTGACTTCATACCAACAACTCTGTTTTCTACGATATCGATAATACCGATACCATGCTTTCCGCCAAGTCTGTTGAGTTCTCTGATGATGTCAGAAACCTTCATCTTCTTACCATTAACAGATGTAGGAACACCCTTTTCAAATGTCATAGTAACATATTCGCCTTCATCTGGAGCATCCTCTGGTGAGCATCCAAGAACAAGAAGGTGCTTGTAGTTAGGCTCGTTAGCAGGATCTTCAAGCTCAAGACCTTCATGGCTGATATGCCATATGTTACGGTCACGGCTGTAGCTTGAGTCAGGGCTGAATGGAAGATGAATACCATGCTGTCTGCAGTATTCAATCTCATCTTCACGTGACTGTAATGTCCATCTTGAATCTCTCCAAGGTGCGATAATCTTGATATCTGGAGCTAAAGCCTTGATAGTAAGCTCAAATCTTATCTGGTCATTACCCTTACCAGTAGCACCGTGGCAGATAGCAACAGCGCCTTCCTTACGTGCTATTTCAACAAGTCTTTTAGCAATAACAGGTCTTGCCATAGATGTTCCAAGTAAATACTTATTTTCATATACAGCATGTGCCTGAACACAAGGGACAACATAGTTATCGCAGAATTCATCTGTAACATCTTCTATGTATAACTTTGCAGCGCCGCAAGATAAAGCTCTTTCTTCAAGACCATCTAACTCTTCACCCTGTCCGCAGTCTGCACATACGCAGATAACATCATAATCAAATGTTTCCTTTAACCAAGGGATGATAGCAGTAGTATCAAGTCCGCCTGAATAAGCCAAAACAACTTTCTCTTTCATTAAAAAGTACCTCCATAGATAATTATGTATAATCTGGTTACAACATCATAATATTGCTATTAATAAAATAAATGATTACTGCCGTGTAGCAATATTTTTATAGTACTAAATAAAACAATAAAATAATGAATAAACTCTGCCAATTATAATAAACTACTTAAGAAGAAAATGCAATAGGAAAAAATGAATATTATGCAATTTTATGCATATTTTATGCATAAATATAAAAACAATATGAATAACCTCTTTACATAAGGAAAAAAGTTGCTATAATGTAATTTATCATTTTTATTAATTCATTTACATATATGAATTACGATGAAAATATTCACACGAATGAATAAATAAACATTCAGATGGAGGACGTATGGTTAAGGTTGGAATTATCGGTGCTACCGGATATGCAGGTAACGAATTAGTAAGAATTCTTTTAGGACACAAAGACGTAGAGATAGTATGGCTCGGTTCAAGAAGCTATATAGACCAGAATTATTCGGATGTATACAGAAATATGTTTAAGCTTGTTGATGCTAAATGTATGGATGATAACATGGAGCAGCTTGCAAATGAGGTTGATGTAATATTTACAGCAACTCCACAGGGCTTATGTGCATCACTTGTAAATGATGATATTCTTTCAAAGGTAAAGATAATTGACCTTAGTGCAGACTTCAGATTAAAGAATGTTGATATATATGAAAAGTGGTATAAGTTAGAGCATAAGTCACCACAGTATATTGATGAAGCTGTATACGGACTGTGTGAGATTAACAGGGATAAGGTTACTAAGGATACAAGAATAATTGCTAATCCGGGATGTTATACAACAACATCTATTCTTACATTATATCCACTTGTCAAGGAAGGAATAATTAATCCTGATACTATTATAATAGATGCAAAGAGCGGTACTTCAGGCGCAGGAAGAGGTGCAAAGGTTGCCAATCTTTTCTGTGAAGTTAATGAGAGTATGAAGGCATATGGTGTTGGAACTCACAGACATACACCAGAAATAGAAGAGCAGTTAGGATATGCTTGTGGAAGAGATGACCTTAAGCTTATATTTACTCCTCATCTTGTTCCTATGAACAGGGGAATACTTGTTACAGCATATGCTAATCTTGCAAAGGATGTAACTTATGAAGATGTAAAGGCTGCTTATGACAAGTATTATGATAAGGAATACTTTGTAAGAGTTCTTCCTAAGGATGTATGCCCTGAAACAAGATGGGTTGAAGGAAGCAACTTTGTAGATATTGGATTTAAGATAGAGCCAAGAACTAACAGAATTATAGCGATGGGCGCACTTGATAATCTGGTAAAGGGTGCAGCCGGACAGGCAGTACAGAATATGAACCTGTTATTTGGTTTTGATGAGAACGAAGGACTTAAGATGGCACCTATGTTCCCATAACAATAAATTATTGTCAAAATATTTTTTGATAATAACATTCATTTAAATAAGTTGTTGAAGCAATATTATGAAATTCGGAGGTAGTAATCATGGAGATTATAAAAGGTGGAGTTACCGCTGCTAAGGGTTTTAAGGCAGCAGGTATGGCAGCAGGTATTAAGTATAAGAATGGTAAGAAAGATATGGCTATGGTTTTCTCAGAAACGCCATGTGTTACAGCAGGAACATTTACACTTAACAGAGTGTTCGCAGCACCAGTAAAGTGGGATAAGAGTATTGTATACAGTGAAGAAGGCGCACATGCAATCGTGGTAAACAGCGGTGTTGCCAATGCATGTACAGGTGTTGAGGGCGATGAAGCGTGTGCGCTTGAAGCAAAGACAGCAGGTGAGGTGCTTGGAGTTCCAGCTAATTCAGTTCTGTTAGGTTCTACAGGCGTTATAGGTATGCAGCTTCCTATGGACAGAATGTGTGCAGGTATCAAAGCTCTTCCAGAACTTCTTGCTTCAACAGAAGAGGCAGGAACACTCGCTGCCGAGGCTATTATGACTACAGATACAAGAAGTAAGCAGGTTGCATGTACTGTAGATATAGACGGAAAGAAAGTGACTGTTGGTGGTATGTGTAAGGGTGCCGGAATGATTCATCCTCATATGGCAACTATGCTCTGCTTTATAACAACAGATGCTGTTATTGAAAAGAAAGCTTTACAGAAGATGACAAGTGATATTGTTGAGGACTCATTTAATATGATATCAGTTGATGGTGATACATCGACTAACGATACAGTACTTGTTCTTGCCAATGGTGAAGCCGGTAATGAAAAGATAACAGAAAATAGCAAGGCTTATGATACATTTTATGAGGCATTAAGCTATGTTCTTACAGAGCTTTCAAAGATGATAGCAGGGGATGGCGAAGGCTGCACATGTCTTTTCGAGGTTCAGGTAAATGGTGCTGTTAATAAGGAGCAGGCCAAAATTCTTGCGAAGTCAATAGTTACTTCTAATCTTACAAAGGCAGCTATATTCGGTCATGATGCTAACTGGGGCAGAATTCTTTGTGCTATGGGTTATTCAGGTGTTGATTTTGAACCAGAAAAGGTTGATATATTCTTTGAAAGTTCAGCAGGAAAGCTTCAGATTGTAAAGGACGGAACCGCAACAGATTACAGCGAAGATGAGGCTACAAAGATACTTTCAGAAAATCCTGTAACAGCAATAGCAGATGTAAAGCAGGGAAATGCTGAGGCTACAGCATGGGGCTGCGACCTTACATTTGATTATGTCAAGATAAATGCGGATTATAGGTCTTAATATGAATAATTTAGGCAATTAAATTTAAAATTAGTTGTAAATATTTATTTGTGTTATAAAGACATATAATTTATAAATTTTAAATATATAAGAATTACGAATAAAACAACTTGTTTTATATATAGTGAAAAACGTAAAAAATAGTATACACACAATCAAGGAGATAAATTTAAAATGGGTATAATAGATATGGAAGAAGAGTTAAAGAAAGCACAAATACTTGTTGAAGCTCTTCCTTATATACAGAAGTTCAGCAGAAAGATTATCGTAGTAAAGTACGGCGGAAGTGCTATGGTTGATGAGGAACTTAAAAGAAAGGTAATACAGGATGTTGTATTATTAAAGCTTGTAGGTTTTAAGCCTATCATTGTTCACGGCGGCGGCAAGGAAATCAGCAAGTGGGTTGAAAAGTCTGGAATGACACCAGAGTTTAAGAATGGATTAAGAGTTACAGACGAGCCAACTATGGAAATAGCTGAAATGGTTCTTAACAGAGTTAATAAGAGTCTTGTTTCACTTATAGAGGAGCTTGGCGTTAAAGCATGCGGTATATCTGGTAAAGATGGCGGTATGTTAAAGGTTGAAAAGAAGTACTCAAAGGGCGAGGATATAGGATATGTCGGAGAGGTAAAGGAAGTAGATACAACACTTATCCATTCACTTCTTAAGGATGACTTTATACCAGTTATATGTCCTATTGGTTATGACGATAAGTTCCATTCATATAATATCAATGCTGACGATGCTGCATGTGCCATAGCAAGAGCAGTAAATGCTGAAAAGCTTGCATTCTTAACAGATATTGAAGGTGTGTACAGAGATTACAATGACAAGACAAGCCTTATATCAGAGCTTTCTACAACAGAGGCAAGAGAACTGCTTGCAAGTGGTACAATAGGCGGCGGTATGCTTCCTAAGCTTAATAACTGTATAGATGCTATTGAACACGGTGTTTCAAGAGTACATATTCTTGATGGACGTATTCCACACTGCTTACTTCTTGAAATATTTACTAATAAGGGTGTTGGTACAGCTATTCTTTCAGAGGGAGCAGAGAAATTCTTTGAAACTAACCTATAAATTAATCTAAATATTATTTACTTTTATTGACTGGATTGTTACTATGGTTACCTGATATGATGTCAGGGATAAAGTATATTCTGCCACTAAGATGACATTTAAAGAAATATAAGAGAGGCATATATTTATGGAAACTAAACAGATTATAGAAACAGCAGAAGAAAAGCTGATTCATACATATAACAGATATCAGATTGTACTTGATAAAGGCGATGGCGTAAGATTATACGATACAGACGGAAAGGAATATCTTGATTTTGGTGCGGGTATCGCTGTATTTGCACTTGGATATAACAATAAAGAATATAACGATGCGCTTAAGGCACAGATAGACAAGCTTATCCACACATCCAACTACTTTTACAATGAGCCGGCAGTTATGGCAGCAAAGGCATTAACAAAGGCTTCAGGAATGGACAGAGTATTCTTTACAAACAGTGGTACAGAATCTATAGAGGGCGCTATAAAGCTTGCTAAGAAGTACGCTTACTTAAAGACTGGAAGAACAGATTCAGAAATTATTGCAATGCATCATTCATTCCACGGAAGAAGTATGGGAGCACTTGCAGTTACAGGCAACAAGCATTATCAGGAAGCTTTCGGCCCTATGATACCGGGAATAAAGTTTGCTAATTATAATGACCTTGAAAGCGTTAAACAGTTGGTAAATGACAAAACTTGTGCTATTATATTTGAGACAGTACAGGGCGAAGGTGGAATATATCCTGCAACTAATGAATTCATTCAGGGAGTAAGGAAGCTTTGTGATGAGAAGGGAATTCTTCTTATACTTGATGAAATCCAGTGTGGTATGGGCAGAACAGGCACTATGTTTGCATATGAGCAGTATGGTGTAAAGCCTGATATTCTTACAGTTGCAAAGGCACTTGGCTGTGGCGTTCCTATAGGAGCATTTCTTGCAACAGAAGAGGTTGCAAAGGCACTTGTTCCGGGTGACCATGGTACAACATATGGTGGTAATCCTCTTGCGTGTGCTGCTGCCACAAAGGTATTTGAATTATTTGAGAAACAGAATATACTTGCAAATGTAAAAGAAGTATCTGCTTATCTTGAAAAGAAGCTTGAAGAATTAGTAGATGAGTATGATTTTATAGTTGAAAGAAGAGGCCTCGGACTTATGCAGGGACTTGAACTTTCAATCAGTCCTAAGGATGTTATTGCAAAGGCATTAGATAATGGACTTATTCTTTTCTCAGCAGGAACTAATGTTATAAGAATGGTGCCACCACTTGTAATAACTAAGGGTGACGTGGATGAGATGATAGAAAAGTTAAAGAAGTCATTTTAATATGTTTACAACAACTTATTGAAGATTATATCTGGTTGCATTATTCACAGTAATATGAAAAGGTTGGAAATATTATGAAGTTAATTAAAAAGCTTATATCAGTTACTATGATATGTGTTACTCTTGTTTCAGTAACGGCCTGTGGTAAGACTGACAGGGATGAAGAAGCAAAGAAGTTAGGTATCGAAACACCTGTTACTATTAATGTGTGGTATGATAACAAGGACTATGAAAGCTATCTTAACACTGTAGCTTCAGGACTTAAGTCAGCTAATAATCTTATCACGGTTAATCCGGTGTATGTTGAAGCACAGGATATTGTTGATACGATATATACAGAAACAGTAAGAAATAATAATGCACCGGATGTATATCTTATGTCAGCAGAGAATAATGACAAGGCATATCTTCTTGGTCTTATGCTTGAAAATGATTCGTACAAGGATATATATAATGAGCAGGTATATGGAAAGGCAGCAATCAGGTCGGCTTCATACAAGGGTAAGCTGTATGGATATCCGGTAAGTTTTTCTATGCCTGTTATGGTGTATAACAAGCAGTATGCATCAACAGTTGAGTCATATGAGCAGTTAAAGCAGATTAGCGATAATTATGTGGTGACAGAAGAAAATGCAGGTGTTGCGAAAGTATTTAACTTTGACCCGTCAGGTATGTTTCTTAATTATCCATATATAGGAAGATATATGAATATAGGCGGCGATGAGGCAGAGGATGCTGCTTCATTTACAATAGATGAGCAGCATTTTAAGCAGGCAGTTAAGGAATATGCACAGTTAAAGGATACATTTGGAATAGACAGACAGAGTTCTACACTGGATGAATGTCTTGACGAATTCACACAGAATAAGCTGTTGTATACAATAGTTAGCACTGATAACTTAAAAAAGATTGATGAGTCGGGTGTATCATATGGAATTATACCGGTTCCATATCTGTCAGAAGGACTTGAGTCAGTTCCGATGTCAGTGACAACGCTTGCAATAGTTAATCCATATACGTCCAATATAGCAGTTGCAAAGACTGTTGCAAGGGCAATATCGTATGATTATGCAGAGGATATGCAGTCACTCAGTGGTCATACAAGCGCAAGGGCAGACCTTACAAAGAAGGGAAAGAATGCTGACAATACAGATTATAATATGCTTCACGATATATATTCTGACAGTATAGTTAAGGCTAAGTATGTCGGAGTGCAGAATATATATACACAATATGAAATACTTATTCATCAGGTATGGGATGGAAAGAGAGTTGATGATGCATACAATGAGTTTCATAAGGGAGTGGAAAGCTATCTTACATCTATAAGGTAAGTTTTATATGTATGAAGCTTTCCGGGGTCAAAAGGTCTAAATTCACATAAGCTTGCTCATAGGTGGGGGCTTTTGACTCCAACATCATATATATAACAGGTATAATTCCTGTCATTTAACCCATATTAATTAGTAGTAAACTAATTACGGAGGTTGGTTAAATGGCAGGATTTATTATTGCTATCATATCTGGTGCGCTTATGAGTCTTCAGGGAGTGTTTAATACCAATGTGACTAAGAGCAGCAGTATATGGGTGGCAGCAGGCTTTGTACAGATAACGGCGTTTGTGACGTGTCTTGTTATGTGGTTTTTCAATGGAAGACCGGAGATAGGCGGGATATTCCGTGTTGATAACAAGCTTTCGCTTCTTGGTGGTGTTATAGGTGCATTTATTACATTTACAGTTGTAAAGAGTGTGTCAGAGCTTGGCATAGCAAAGGCAGAGATAACAATAGTTGTCGCACAGGTAATAATGGCATATATTATTGAACTTTTCGGATTTTTTGGAAGCAAGAAGGCAGAGTTTTCGTGGCTTAAGCTGTTGGCACTTGTTATAGCAGTCGGAGGCGTATTTATGTTTTATGCGGTCGGAAAGAATGAGTAGGAAGGGGAATATAAGAAAGTAAATGGTTGTCGCTTATATAGTGACAGGAGTTGGAAATTTGTATATAATAAAAATGTTGTGGTTGGATAAAGAGTAAATGATGTTATATCATAGGTAATTGGCGAAATGTATTAACCAGAATTTATGCGGTTTTGGGAGTTTCGTGAATGTCTATATTATATCAGATAAATAAGGATAAGCGAGGATTATACAATGGAAGATTTATTTAAAATAACAGGTGAAGTTACTCTTAAAAAGGGTGGCGGACGTGAGTTAAAAGCTGGAGGAATGTGGATATATGATAATGAGATAGACACATTTTCAGATGGAGTTACTGACGGAGGACTTGTTGAGCTTCACGACTTTGATGGCTATTTTATGGGAATAGGTTTTGTGAACAGAAAGTCCAAAATAACAGTAAGAATGTTATCAAGACACGAGAAAAATATTGACGAGAAGTTTATAGAACAGAGAGTAAGGGATGCTGTTGACTACAGAATTAAGACAGTTGATACATCTTCATGCAGACTTATATTCGGAGAAGCAGACTTTCTTCCGGGAATAGTTATAGATAAGTTTAGTGATGTACTTGTTGTTGAGTCGCTTGCACTTGGTATCGACAGGCTTAAGCCGCTTATTATAGAGAAGTTAAAGCAGGTGCTTGCTGAGTATGATATGCCGGTAAGAGGTGTGTATGAAAGAAGCGATGCCAAGGTAAGACTTCTTGAAGGAATGGAACGCTTTAAGGGCTTTATTGGGGAAGAATTCGATACTAAGGTCGAGATAGTTGAAAATGGTGTTAAGTATTATGTTGATGTTCAGGACGGACAGAAGACAGGATTTTTCCTTGACCAGAAGTATAACAGAAGAGCTATCGGAAATCTGTGTAAGGGTGCAAAGGTGCTTGACTGCTTCACACATACAGGCTCATTTGCACTCAATGCAGGTATATCGGGAGCTGCAAGTGTTCTTGGAGTAGATGCCTCAGAGCTTGCAGTTAATCAGGCAAGGGAAAATGCAAAGCTTAACGGACTTGAGGATATTGTACATTTCCAGTGCGCAGATGTATTTGACCTGCTGCCAGAGCTTGAAAAGAAGGGTGAGAAGTTCGATGTTGTCATACTTGACCCACCAGCATTTACCAAGTCAAGAAATTCTATTAAAAATGCGGTGAAGGGTTACAGGGAGATTAATCTTCGTGGTATGAAGCTTGTGAAGGATGGAGGTTTTCTTGCAACCTGCTCCTGCTCACACTTTATGGACCCGGAACTTTTTACTAAGACTATCGGTGAGGCGGCAAGAAATGTACATAAGCGTTTAAGACAGATAGAGTACAGGACACAGTCACCTGACCACCCAATATTATGGGCAGCAGATGAGTCACTGTATCTTAAGTTCTACATTTTTCAGGTTGTGGATGAGAAATAAGGACTGGAAAGTGACAGAAGTAATGAACAGAGAGCAATCGAGAAAATCCGGTTGCTCTTTTTTATGTGCGCCTAGCGGCGCACGTTTCTAACGGGTTAAAGTCCCGAATCCGCCCAGTAGTGGGAAGGATATAGCCGAAAGCAAGGGTGTCCATTGTGAGGTGGAATCTGAAGGAAGCTGGATGTAAGGAACATACTAACTCACGGGCAAATCTCTGGTCTGACGGACAGAAATCTCATATGAGGTTATGCATGAGGGTAAGGTTGCATACCAAATCGAAGCCCAATAACTACACGGAATCATGTATGATAAATGAGGCAGATGGATGGAGAGGAAGAAACGTGTGGTACCTAGGGAGGTCTATGCGGTATGCCTTGAAAGAGGTAACCATTGCATAAAGCAATGCTGAACGCATAGAAGTCAGCAGAGGTCATAGTAGCCGAGAGGTGAAGGACCGAATCAGTAGGAATCTTGAGTATAACCGAGAAAGGAGGAATGACCGTCTATGGCAGAAAACATTGAAAATAATAGCTGTTCGCAAAGAGGTAATGCGGAACATGAAGGGTATGTGAAAGCGTCTAGGTCATTCAATCAGATATGGAAAGAAAGAGATAGTGCACAGCCTAGACTTTTGGAAGCGATACTGTATAAAGACAACTTTAACAGAGCGTATAAGAGAGTTAAGGCAAACAAGGGAGCGCCAGGAATTGATGGCATGACCATTGAGGAGGCTCTTCTATATTTAAAGGAACATCAACAAGAGTTAACTGACCGCATTTATCGTGGAAAGTATACTCCGTTTCCAGTAAGACGAGTTGAGATTCCAAAACCAGATGGTGGTGTGCGAAAGCTTGGCATACCAACAGTGATAGACCGAACACTTCAACAGGCAATAACCCAACAGTTAGTGCCCATCTATGAACCGCTGTTTGCAGATGGTAGCTATGGCTATCGTCCGAATAGAAGTGCAAAAGATGCAATACTTAAGATTAAGGAGTATGCAGAACAAGGCTATACATTTGCTGTAGTCCTTGACTTATCAAAGTACTTCGATACTCTTAATCACGAAATTCTCATCAATCTTCTCCGAAAGAATGTAAAAGATGAACGCGTAGTACAGTTGATAAAGCGCTATCTAAAAAGCGGTGTAATGGAAAATGGAGTGGTCATTGACACAGAGGAAGGCTCACCGCAAGGTGGAAATCTATCACCATTGCTGGCAAATGTCTACCTCAATGAGTTCGACCAGGAATACCTGAAAAGAGGTGTTCCATGCATAAGATATGCAGATGACATCGTGCTTCTTGCAAAGAGCAAGCGAGCATCAGAGAGACTCTTGGAAAGCAGTACAAAATATCTTGAGGAGAGGCTGAAACTTACAGTCAACCGAGAAAAGAGCCGTACTGTCAGTGTGTTTGCAATCCGAAATTTTAAATTCCTTGGCTTTGCATTGGGAAAGAACAGAAAAGGCATATATGTCCGAGTTCATCCGAAGTCATGGAAGAAGTTTAAGTCTAGACTGAAGGAGTTATCTTCCCGTAAGCGATGTCAGTCAATCAAGCCAAGCCTTGAGAAAATCAAGGTTTATGCGAGGGGATGGCTTAACTACTACGGAATTGCAAGTATGAAGAACAACATAGATGACATCAACGGATGGCTTTATCACAGAATACGTATGTGTATATGGAAACAGTGGAAGAAACCGAAGACAAAGGTACGCAACCTCATCAAGATGGGAGTACCCGAAGACTTGGCAATGCAAGCGGGTAATACCCGACGTGGATATTGGTTCGTAACACATACAATTGCAGTAAACATGGCAATGACAAAAGAAAGACTGATAAACAGTGGCTTTTATGATTTAGCCACAGCCTATCAGACTATGCACGTCAACTATTGAAAGCGACGTATACCGAACGGTATATACGGTGCTGTGAGAGGACGGCGGTTATTCACCGCCTCCTACTCGATTGTGAATGAGCTTAAATATGCTATAATAAAACAAATTGAAATTTGTATGGAAGCTGAATAAAGCAGAAAATTCAAATCGTAAAGTCAACACAAAAGAGAATGTAGAGGGGGTTATTAGATAAGTTGAAAAAAGGAAAAGAAAAGAGAGAGCGGGTATAAGAAACATGAGCTTGTGACGAAGGAAGGTCATATAACTATGGCGGTTATGAGTGTGTTATTGATGATGTAAAAGAATAGATTTTGAATGGTTGCACCTCATGACTGCTTCGGTGGTTATGAGGTATTTTTAATTTGGTATGTATCGCAAGATGTTGGGAGTATTAATTGCGGATTTGATAGAAAAATGGTATAATTTTAATGTATTTTGCTGTATTAGATATGGAGGTAAATATGGCGGTTTCATATAAGAAATTATGGATAAGATTGGCAGAGAGTGAAATGAGCCGTGCGGATCTAAGAAAGAAAGCTAATATTGCACCCAATACCATGACTAAGCTTGTTAAGAATGAATATGTGGCAATGCCTGTGCTTGATAAGCTGTGTGATGCGTTAGGAGTGGATTATGGTGATATCATGACATATATTCAAGAGCAAGATGAAAACAAAAATCTTTAGACGAGTACGTTTTTTAGTACATGTAATATGATATGTTTATATAAATGAAAACTTTGAAAGAGGTATATATATGAAAACTACAATAGAGTTATTTGCCGGTGCTGGTGGATTGGCATTAGGAGTAGAAAAAGCGGGTTTTGATGCATTGGGATTAATAGAATTTGATAAGGATGCTTCAGATACGTTGAAAAAAAATCGACCTAATTGGAATGTAATTCATAATGATATTGCAAATATATCATGCCTTGATTTAGAAAACTATTTTGGAATCAAGAAGGGCGAACTTGATTTACTTTCAGGAGGAGCACCATGTCAGGCGTTTTCATATGCAGGCAAAAGATTAGGCTTGGAAGATGCACGAGGAACTTTGTTTTATCATTATGCTGTTTTCTTAGAAAAATTGCAGCCGAAAATGTTCTTGTTTGAGAATGTGAGAGGATTATTAACACATGATGGTGGCAAGACATATGAAACAATGTTAAACATTTTTGAGAAGGCTGGATATACAATTGATAAAAAGGTATTAAATGCCTGGAATTATGGCGTGCCACAAAAAAGAGAAAGACTTATTACAATTGGAATCCGGAATGATTTGAAAAATACTATTACATTTTCATTTCCTAAAGAGCATGATTATAAACCTGTGCTTAGAGATATTTTGCTTGATTGTCCTGAGGGACCAGGTGTTCCATATGGTGAGAAAAAGAGAAAAATATTTGAATTAGTACCCCCAGGTGGATATTGGAAAGATATAGATCCGGCAATTGCAAAAGAATATATGAAGAGCTGTTGGAACATGGAAGGTGGTAGAACTGGTATATTACGAAGAATGAGCTTGGATGAGCCTTCACTCACTGTTTTGACATCTCCGTCACAAAAACAAACTGAGCGATGTCATCCGTTGGAGGCTCGCCCATTTACAGTAAGAGAGAATGCAAGATGTCAGACGTTCCCTGACGATTGGGAGTTCTGTGGAAATATTTCATCACAGTATAAGCAGGTAGGCAATGCTGTTCCAGTAAATCTTGCATATGAAATTGCGAAAGAGCTCAGTAAGTCATTGGATATGGTGTGTGAGACAGAAAAAATGAGGGAGGCTATTTAATAATGTGGAAATTAGGGTTTATTTCCGAGGACGATTTTACAAAGCATGTTGCAGCTACAATTGCTCAATATGATAAGAAATTATTGCCAATTGATATCGAAAAATTCAACAGTAATATTGTAGATCCTGTAAAAATGATTTTTGATAAAAATGTGTATCAGTATAGCTGGGATGAATTGATTCGAAATGAGATATTTAGACAGAGAGATAAATCAGCAAATAATGATATAGGTTACTTTCATCAGAGAATATTCCAGTATATAAAAGATTGCCGTGTGCCGGATAATGGAAAAGAAGGTGGATGGGATGTTATCTATCATAATGAAGAGGGAATTACCTTGCCGGAAGGGGATAGAGTTAGAACAATTTATGTTGAAATGAAAAACAAGCATAATACGATGAATTCATCTTCAGCCGGAAAAACGTATATCAAAATGCAGAACCAGTTATTACAGAATGACGATTGTGCCTGCTTTTTAGTAGAAGCGATTGCTAAAAAATCTCAAAATATAAAATGGGCAACCACAGTTAATGGTTCAAGTGTATCTCATAGAAGGATTAGAAGGGTAAGTATGGATCAATTTTATGCACTTATCACAGGTTGTGATACTGCATTTTATGATATGTGTATGGAGCTTCCAAATACGATTGCAAAGGTTGTATCTATGGATAAGGATATTACAATTCCGCATGACACAGTTTTGGATGAATTGAGAGCGATAGCAGATAAATTAAATTTTGCAGATGAGGAGCTGGCAATGGCAATGGCGGTATATATGCTGGGATTTAGTACATATCAGGGATTTGAACAGAGTCTGAACATTTCGAGTGACTTCAAAAATGAGAATTTGCTGAAAAGAATGTATGCATATGCAAAGAAGATAAATAAATAGTAGTAATGATATAAAGAGGAGACAAATGAAGACTGCTTTAGATTGCTATGGAAGAGGAAAACAGAAAGAGTGTCATGCGGACGAATATGTAGTGGGGTCTTTTTATTCAAGAGAACGATTCATATGTCCAGAATGTGGAGAATTCGTACATCTAACAAGAGGTAAGTACTCGAATTGTTTTGCACATTATAAGAGAAAGAATATGACTGTTGAATGCGATAGACGTATAGATGGGGTGCTAACAGATTCGATTTACGAGCGAATAGGATTGCCTATTTACTTGCGACATGGTGTAGGTGAAGGAGCTTTTGAATTGAGTTTGGGTTTTAAAGCGTTGCCGAGATCATTGATGGAGGATGCCGAAAAGAATAAACTCCAGATATCTATTGATGGAGAAAGTAGCTACTTAGTAAATAGAGAGCGCTTTTCTGAAGAAAGTACAGTTTTAATACCGATACATCATATTCCAATATGTGAAAAAAGATATCATTTATCGTATTCACCTGTAGATAAGGCTACACGTATTATAAAGCACTGGTCAGATTATGCAGATGGATTTTCTTCTTATGGAGCTTTTTTTACTGTTTCAGAACAGGGAGGAAGAAAGATTCATCATGGCGATAATATCTCCACGGATATAGAGTATTATTGGGTAAAAAAAGACGATACTATACCTAAGATTTTAGGTTTAAAAGGGAACAGAATAGGTATATTACAGCTAAAAAATGAAAAGTGGTATATATATAAGGTCATTCTTTCGTCTGATATATCAGATAGAGCTTTTGAATATCTTGCTTTTTATTTAAGGGAGTATTTGCAACTGTACCTGCTGGAAAAAGAACCTAAATATATACCGATTTGGCCTCCTTTGGTTAAGCAAGAAGATGAGTATCTTGTAGATGGGACAAATACAAAAGTATATGGTTGCGTGATGTCAGGTAATGATGAGCCCCAAATATATATTTATAATGGCGTCCTGTCTATTCCACGAGAAATTAAATACAAGGATAAATTACTTTCAGTAAATATAGATTCAAATGATATTTTGATAAATATTGATAGAAAGTATGTTTCAAGTGGAACAAGATTTCGACAGGCTGCGCGTGAGCTGAAGTCAGAGACTATATTGATGGAGCTTGAATATAATTCTAAACTTATGAGGATAGATCATAAGATGGTTGAACTTGATTCGATTCCTGACAAAATTGTGGGCATTGAAAATAAAACTATGTTAATAGTCGAGTCTGACGGGAAAATACAGATGATCAAGAACAAAGAATTAGAGGTTAATGCTAGTTGCTTCAAGCATGGACAAACTATCTATGTTTTGTCTTTTAAGTCATTAAATACGATAATAAAAATAAAAAAAGAAAATAGAGCAAATGTCGTGTGTGATGAAGAAAGATTATTAAAATATATAGTATTATTTGGTAATGCGGTTAAGTCGTTTATACCTATAGATTTAAGATCTAAATTATTAAACACGGAATGGAGAAACAAAAGAGTAAGGGAGTATATGTTTAAATATATAAGGCAGAATAAGATTTCAACGCCATTAATTCAGATATTGGAGGGGATGTTAAATGAAACTATATAAGTCTGATTTGCTGGAATCGCTCAGTGAAAAGGAATTGTTAATTGCTTGCAAATATGCAGATATGGAAATACTTTTGGAACCTATGAAGGATGATCCTAAACGGTATGAAAAATATGTGAAAAGACTTGGTCGGTTAGACAAAAAATCATCATTAGTAAAGAATATGTTGCCCAAAATAGCTCGTGATTTATATTTAAAAGGCGATGGGAGATACTGTTCTGCATTAAGTTATGTATTAAACGGCTTAAAAACAATATTTGAAACTGCTTGTTCGGCTTGTGATGATATAGATATTTCTCAAATAGTTAAATATGATGAAGAAAAGCTGATTCATTTATACAAAGAAGTAAGTGATAATTCTCTTGAAGGTTTGCCTTTTGAATTGTACATAGTTTTTTTGAAATTGCAGGGATTGTCTTTAAGCGAAGATGAGATGGCAGTTCTAGATAGAGATATTTCTAGGATAATTGAACAGAAAGAGATTCAGAATGAATATAAGAAGGAAACAGATCGATTACTAAAAAAACAAGAAAAAGAAATACTTGCTCAGCAAAAGCAGGAAAAAGCTCGTATTATCAAAGAAAAGAAAAAACTGAGTAAAGAAAATGCTGAATTAAAAAGTGCAGTTGATAAGCTTAATCAGCAGATAATAGATTATAAGCAAAAAGAAGAGAGTGAGCATAAAAAAATTCTTGCAAAATGGGATAGTGAAGCTGCAAAAGAATATGAAAGGAAATGTAAAGAACAGGAACAAGAATTATTTCGGATATATCGAGAAAAACTAGTTGAGATTAATAAAAAGATTCAAGAAGAAAATGATGCAAAAGTAAAACAACTTGCTGAGGAACTGGAAAAAATTCGTATAAAAAATAGTGAGGAACAGCAGCGGCTGAGTAATGAAATTGCGGTATTGGAAAACCAGAAAAACGTGTTACAGGATAATAATGATTCACTATACCAAGAGTTGACTCAGGTACAGGAAGATTTAAATCACTATAAGAATATAGAAAAAGAGTATTATGAAAATATTGAACAGAGAGTTTATGAACAGAAACTGGATGATGTGTTAATTAAGAGATTTCAGCTTTTTGGGGATACTAGTAGTCAAAGTGTTACTGGAAACGTGAGAACCCAGTCAACAGAAGATATTTATGAATGTAAGGAGTCAATTGACATAAGCGAAACCATAGAATGTGAACCGGCGGAAACCATAGATGACTTTGAAAATGATTTACGATCTAATATAGAACTTTATTTTGAGAATGCGATAGAAATCTCTGCTACGTGTGTCGCTGCATTATTGTGTCAGAAGGCATTTATTATGGATAAAAGCATAGCACTTATATTAGCTAAATGTATATCTTCGGTAACCGGAGCGGATTTGCCATACTGTATAAAGATACATGATGCAGTTTCTGCTAATATGGCAGAGATAATAAATAAGATAAATACTCAAGACAACAAAACTATTCTGATTGATGGAGTATTGAATAAGTACGACGAGGAACTTTTTACTGCAATCTGCTCTGAATGTAAAGATAAATGTTTGATTTTTACCATATCAGATATAGACAATTTAGGATTATTTCCTAAAGCAATTTATAATTATGCGATAGTTGTGGATGCTGAAAGGTATTATACATATGAGTCTTTGGAAAAATTAGTAACGGCTGAAAATAATACTAACTTGTTAATAGATGAAATGGATTTGTCAAAGTGCAAAACATATTATGATAGAGTGTTTAGAAAACTTGTCTCTAAGCGTATTATTAACAAAAAGTTATCAATTGATTTTTCAAAGATATTATACGTATATTATATGATAATTCAATCAGAACAGATGGGTGAAGTTATGAGTACGTCAATTTTGAAATGCTGTAAATTAGATACAGATCAAGATGCAGAAAGTATGTTAGTTAAAGCAGGGATAAAGAGATAGAATGAATGAATTGATAAGAGTCATGTCAAATGATATGAAAATAATGAAATATCCAGGTGAATCTTCATATTGCTATAAGGCTCGATTGATATATTCGGCTATTTGTGAGTGGATGCGTATTTCAACCCAAGATAAATATGGGGAAAGTAACAATTCAAAAAGCAAACAATATTTATTAAGCAGATGCTCAGAGGTACTGAAGGGATTTTTGGAGTGTGAACCGGAATGCTTAAAGTGGTTTATAGATGAAGAGCAAGTTGATAAGACCATTACAAATTCTGTTCGTAGCATTAGAGAGAAAATGATTTGCGCAGGTGAACTTGTTGAAGTAGGTGAGCGTAGACATGTAACAGTACCTCATTATTCGACAGTTAGTTGTACACCTGGATACTCGAGAATTTATGGATTCCTTAAGGAAAGAATAAGCGTAAGTATGGTTGGAATAACCAGAATAACGACTGATAGTAAGGAAGATAAAGAAAGCATTGAGTGCAACCATTATGACATAGGAAAATTTATAGAGTGGGTATATGAAAGGAACGATTTACATCCATGTGATAATATAAGCAAATTTGAATTTTTTGATATAAGAGGTAGAAGAATTCCATCTGAATCATGGATTGATAGACCTAACAAGGATTTGAACAGACATTTGGGGAGAATAACCATAATTAACGGGAGTCACGAATATTGGATTTTAAAATATATGAATGGACAATGGTATGGGAAGGCAATTGATGGTATATTGCAAGACTATAAAGAAGAGAGACGAATTTTGCTGGGGTTAAGATTTTTATATGGAACGCAGATACAGGCAGAGGTTGAATATAAATCATCAGTAATATTACTGAGATTGTTTTGTGGATTGCCGTTGAGAGAAGAAATAATATTGGATACATATGCTTGGCCGATGACAAGATATAATGACAAGATACGATATGTGGTGCCATGTGAGGTATGGGATTTAATAAGGGTATATTTGAATAAAGATTTGGGAATTGAAATAAGGGAGAGAGTATAAGATATGGATGAATATAGTATTGGAAATACACATGAAGCTTTAAAACATCGCCTTATTGAGTATATAGAGACTGCATATTTTGGGAAAAATGATGAATTGAGGGATCTGTGTAAAAAAGAGCTTGAGGAGCAAGGGGTGTTATGGAAGGAGCCATATATTGAGGCAAATCCAGCGTACAAGACAATTGAAAATGGTATTAATGAAAGCGATAAAATCCCAGATGATATTAAAGAAATATTGGCACGAATGATCGAGGATAAATTAGGGGTATATAGAAATCCATATTGTCATCAGATTCAGGCAATTGAATCATTTTATAGTGGTAATAACCTTTTTGTTGCGACAGGAACAGGTTCCGGTAAAACGGAATGTTTTATGTGGCCGATGGTTACAAAGTTAATAAATGAGGCTAAGAATCAAAGTATGTCTTGGAGACAGCGTGGAGTGAGAGCAATGATGCTTTATCCAATGAATGCGTTGGTATCAGATCAAATAGGTCGTCTGAGAAGGATGATTGGATCAGAAAAATTTTATGAGATGTTTCATGAGTATACAGGACAAAAGAGAAGACCACAATTTGGTATGTATACAGGAAGAACTCCATATGCAGGAGAAGCAAAAAGAAATCAGGATACAGAGCTGGCTAAAACATTAAAGAAAAATTTAATTGATCGTGACGAACAAACGATAATGCAATTAAAGACTATGGGAAAGTTCCCGGCAAAGTATAATATTGGGCAATTTATTGATGGATTATTAAAAGGAAAACATGATACTGACTATCGTGATGCAGAGTTGATTACTCGATTTGAAATGCAACAGATTACTCCTGATATTCTGATAACAAACTATTCTATGCTTGAATATATGTTGATGCGTACTGAAGAACAGAATATTTGGAATGACACAAGGATTTGGTTGAACGAAAGCACAGATAACAAACTTTTGTTTATTATTGATGAAGCACATATGTATAGAGGCGCAGCAGGTGGCGAAGTAGCATTATTGATCAGGCGTTTTATCAATAAATTAGGAGTTTCAAGGGATAAAATCCAATTTATTCTTACGAGTGCAAGTATTCCACAGAATGCAAAAGATAAGATTCAAGAGTTTGTATGTGATTTGACAGCGATTGACAGGGATGAGGATAAGAAAATAGATATTATCGTTGGAGAGCGTGAGAAACTCGTATATAAAAATTTAATATCAGTTGATCCATATGCACTTTCGAAATTTAATATTGACTTGCTTCATGGCGGGAAAAAATATGAAGCTATAAAAGAAGTGTGCGATATATTAGGATTGGATACTGATAAATGTGATTTTTCTAAAGAACAGAATATAGAAAACTATCTGTATGAAAAACTTCCTCAAATAGAACAGTTGCTGATTATTATGGAGTGTTGCCGGGGAAAGGCGTGTTCATTTGAGGCACTCTCCGAAAAGGTTTTTCCTGATTGTGAAAAAGACATTTCTCAAAAGGCAACAAGTGTGCTACTTGCTATAGCTCCGATAGCAAAGAATACAGAGGGACAAGTATTATTTCCGTCGAGGTTACACATGATGTTTAGGGGAATTCAGGGTATATATGCATGTAGTAATCCTTGCTGTACCCAAAGGGATAAGAGTACAAATTTGTCAATTGGTAAAGTGTATATAGGTAACCATGAAGACATATGCGAGTGTGGGGGGAAAGTATATGAATTACTAAATGACCGGTCTTGTGGAGCTATCTTTTTAAAAGGCTATTTTGATGAAACTGAGCCATCAGCGAAGTTTATTTGGAATAAAAGGGGTGCCAATTACGAAGATAACTTTAAGGAAATTCATTTTTATGTTATACCAGACAATGTAACATGTGATAGAAAAGATAATGTGAAAACAGGATGGTTAAATTCGTTTTCAGGGAGATTAGAGGTTGATGACAGTTCTGCAGGAACCCCTGGGTACTTACATGTTGCATATAGTACGAATTGCCCTAAAGATAATAAATTTATATTTACTTTTAGTTCCTGCCCAAAGTGTAAGAAGAGGCATTTGCATGTAACTGATTTTGCAACAAAAGGTAATGAGCCATTCTTCCACTTAGTTTCAGAACAATTAATGATTCAGCCACCAGTGATAACAGATAAAAAGCAATTAGAGTTGACACCTAATGCAGGAAGAAAAGTACTGTTGTTTTCTGATAGTCGTCAGAGAGCTGCAACGTTAGCAAAGGAATTAACTGCGGTTGCGGATGAGGATGCTATGAGAAAGGCAATAGCCGTTGCTGCAAAAGAATTAAATGATTGGAATAGGGAAACAGGTAAGGATGACAGTATGGATTTGTTATATGTTTCCTTTTTAAAAGTAGCATTAGAACATAATTTACGATTTTTCTATGGTTCAGATGAGAGGGATTTACATGAACATTTGCAAGAAATGAAGGATACTATAGAAAAAATATCTAGGAGAGGAAGACGTAAATTTGATTATGCGGATTTAAAGAAACAAAAATTTGCTACAGTTCCTGAATTGTATTCAAGCTATTTGCTGAGAATTATATGTAGTAACTTCAGATCGTTTTCGGATTTGGGATTGTGTTGGATTGAACCATGCAAGACAGATGTATTATATGATGTTTTAGACGATTTGGAAGATGTAGGTGTAAAGCTTGATGAAGATTTTTTTGTCAGTTTCTTTGCGGCATGGGCTGCGGAAGTATTAACGGATACATATGCATATGATTATGATATTGTAAGGCCGGTTAGGAGAGGAATAACAAATATTGTGCGTTTTGGCCTTGCGCCAGACGGGAAGCTGCCTACTAGGTATGAAAAGTTATTTGAAGAAAATAACATTGACAAGAAGAAACAAGCATACATATATAAAGCATTGCTGAAATTTACACAAAAAGGCAAAGATGATAATGAAAATTATTATTTGAATCCTAGTCTTATAAGTTTGAAATTTGATGCAAGCCATTCATGGTACAAATGTTCAAATTGCGGAAGGGTATTTCCGTTTACATTATGGGGTAAATGTGTATGGTGTTGTGAAGGTAAACCTATTCAGATGAAAGATAGCGAATTTGAAGGTCTGGAGTTCTGGCGCCAGCCAATCTTGGATGCAGTTGCAGGCAAGAAGGATGCACTGATGACCAGAATCAATACGGAAGAACATACAGCACAGTTATCACATAAAGATCAAAGAATTGATATGTGGTCAACAACGGAAGAATATGAGCTTAGATTTCAAAATGTGTATATTGATGATAATGGACCTGTTGATGTGCTTAGTTGTACTACCACAATGGAGGTGGGTATTGATATTGGTTCATTAACAGCTGTAGGATTGCGAAATATCCCCCCTATGAGGGAGAATTATCAGCAGAGAGCTGGACGAGCCGGACGACGGGGATCAGCGATTTCTACGATTGTTACATATACGGATAATGGACCACACGATAGTTATTATTTCAATAACCCAGAAAAGATCATTGCAGGTGAACCGAGGTACCCTTCAATAGATATGCATAATCAAAAGCTTATTTATAGACATATGAATGTTGTATATTTTTCGGATTATCTTGATAATTATTGTAAAGCTGCAAATACAATTGGAGTAATTGATTTTATAAATAATTATTATGATGAATTCTGTGCTTATGTTAAAAATAAGACTTTTTCAAAGGAAAGATTAGATGGATTGATACCATCTCTTATGCAAAACAATTTGAAAGAACAAAAGACAGAATTACTTTGGGCTTTGCAACATTTGAAAGATAAAGTAGATGAATTTAATGAGGATTATTATGACTCTAATGATAATGAGAAGAAACTTTTGGATGTAATGTTGGAAGAGGGTATATTTCCTACGTATTCATTCCCGAGAAATGTAGTTGGTTTTAGTATCGAAAATGCAAACGGATCAAAAATTGAACAAGAACCTGATCGTGCTTTGGATATGGCAATAAGTGAATACGCACCAGGGCGACTCATTGTTGTAAATAAAAAAACATACAAATCAGGTGGGATTTATAATTTCCATTCAAAATTTAAAGAAGAGGACAGAGAGCATCCGGCAAGGAAATATTTTGATAGTAATGAATATAGCAGAATGATTTCATATTGTGAAAATAGATCTTGTAATTGGGTAGGCGATTTGATAAGTGGAAATATATGCCCGTTTTGCAAACATGATTCCATTAAAGTACAACGATTAGTTAAACCATGGGGGTTCGCACCTATCGGGGGTACAAGTATTAGAGAAGCCCAAGCAGAGGCTGAGATGTCGTATGCGGAATTACCTAGTTATGCTTCTCCTATAAAAGATGAGGAAATGTTACAATCAATAGAATATCCTTTAATCAGATATGGAAGATTAGTAGATCAGCCATTAACTATTTTAAATCAGGGGCCAGAATCAAAGGGATTTACTATGTGCACTGAATGTGGAGCGGCGGTTCCTGGGGATGATATAGCTGCATTACAAAAAATATCTCAGCCATATAGACACCCACATATTAAAACAAAATGCACTCACACACCTGACAATGTTATAAATGCATTTTTAGGACATCGCTTCATGACTGATATGGTTTTGATTGAAATAACATTAGATAACGACGTAATAAACACACATTATGATGCAATGTGGATAAATAGTGCAGCACAAACGCTAACAGAGGCAATGGTATTAGCTGCGGGGCAGTTGCTTGATGTTGAATTTAGCGACTTAAAAGGTGGATATCGGTTAAGAAATGATACAGATAAGGTTTTTGTAGATATATTTTTATTTGATAGTTTATCAAGCGGAGCCGGATATAGTTCTATGTTAGCCGGTAGACTTCATGAATTGTTAGAGCAAACGGAATTGGTTCTGAAATGTAAGAATAATTGTTCTACTGCATGTCATGACTGCCTTAAGCACTTTTGGAATCAACGAGTTCAAGATATTCTTGATCGACATGCTGCAAAACAATTATTGGATTGGGCAAAAAAAGAAAAAATGGCTGATATAATTCCGTATGATAGGCAATGCAATTTGATAAAAGGAATAAAAGAAAACGCATTATTTGACGCAAAGTTCAATATTGTTTTTGAGGATAGTAGAATATATGCTGTTAACAAAGATGGTAATAAACGTGAAATATATGTTTATCCAGCAATGTGGCGGAAAAACAATGCGATGATACCAACTGGATGTATTGCTATATCTGACAAGCAGCTGATTAATTCTATGCCGACAGCATATAGTGCTATAAGAGTGGGAGTGATGCGAAAAGGATGTTATTAGGAACAATAAATTTCCCAAAACGGGTAAATCATTTAAAATTCCATTATCAAAGGTTCAAAAATACAAACTTCAGAAAAAAGGTGTTTCAAAAATTTTTTTGATTGATTTATAATCAGCAAGACTAATAATCGCCACAGCGTGCAGAGTGCGTTGTGGCGATGTGCCCGGAAAAGGCAAAACTTGAGATAGAAAAGAAAAAAGTGAGAGCATGTATCTTTCAGGTGGTAGACGAGAAATAGTCTGACAGATTATCTGTATGACAGACTGCGCTTACGCAGGTTATCAAGTACCTCGGAAGGCACAAAAAGATGTCCCATACCACGGCCAAGCTGGATGTGCGGCTTGTTATCGCCGTGGTAGTCGGAACCGCCGGATATAAGAAGATTATGCTCTTTGGCAAGAGTTCTTATATATCTTTCATCGGCTGGTTTATATGTTGAATATATGGCTTCTATGCCGTCAATGCCCGCGCTGCATACGTTATCAAGAAGTGCGTTCATCTGTTCTTTTCCTAAGTGGTACAGTACAGGATGTGCAAGTACAGCGACACCATGTGCAGCGTGGATTATATTGACAGCATCCTTTGGGTCAACCTTATGTCTGCTCACATAGCATGGCTTTCCTGGTGAAAGGTATCTGTCAAATGCTTCGTTTCTGTCACCTGTATATTTATTTTTAACAAGATAGTCAGCAAAATGTGCTCTTGTGATTACAGCATCTGGATAAAGTTCACACATTTTATCATATGTAATGTTAATGCCTATATCGCAGAACTTCTGGCACATCTGGATATTGCGGTCTATTCGTGACTGGCGCTGTTTGGCAAGATAATTATTAATCTCATTGTTAGTATAATCTAAGAAAAGTCCGACAATATGAACCTCAGTGCGGTCAAAGTTAGTACTAAGTTCAACACCCGGTATCAGTTCCACAGGACTTTTATCTGAAGCAGCAAGTGCGGCTGGTATACCGTCAAGTGTATCATGGTCGGTGAGGGCAATAGCCGATAATCCTTCTTTTTCTGCAATTTCTATAAGTTCTTTTGGAGTTTTAGTTCCGTCAGAATATGTTGAATGAACGTGTAAGTCTACTTTTTCCATAACAATCCTCATTTCTGCGCACATATTTAATAGTGGATGTCTTAATACATAGCAAATTAATAACTAATGTAAGCTGTTGTGTGCGCGGCAACATAAGACAAATATTCGCATATCGTGGTTCTAGGACTTTTGACCCCTGATATCATACATAATCAATTATAATTCATATTGTGCATAATTGCACATATTAATCAGAAAATGTGTGATTAAATGCATATTTGGGTTATGGGTGGCAGTATGGTGTGAAATATTATCGATTTAAGTAGCTTGGTTGACTTATTAAAGTAAAAAGCTATAAAAGGGTAAATAAAGAGAAATTTACAAAAATAATTGTGTTTTGGTTATACCTCAAATATATTTCAATAGATTATAAAAAATTTGCTTTTCTAACGCGGATATAATTGCAAAATACAAAAAATTTTCACATATAATAACATTGTTAAAAGAATAATAGTGGGGTAAAATTATATCGTGTTGTATATTATGATGTAAACGCTAAAAGTATAAAAAATTGCTTCTACTTGCAGGATAAAAGGGTATATCATAATTACATAATAATCAAAGAAGGGCGGTATTCATATGGAGAGAAAGCTTGTTATTAACGGGTTTTACAGACATTTTAAGGATAAATTATATCAGGTTAAGGGAACTGCGATACATTCAGAAACTAAAGAAAAGATGGTTATATATCAGGGATTGTATGGGGATTACGAAATGTATGTAAGACCATATGATATGTTTATTAGCGAGGTCGACCACGCTAAGTATCCCGATGTTAAACAGAAGTACAGATTTGAACTTATAGATATAAAAACAGGAAAGTCGCTTGAAACGGATGCAGTATATGACAGTGAAGATGGCTCTGTAGGATATGCTGGACAGGCAGAAAGCAGACAGAACATATCAGAGGTGGATGATTTCTATAACACAGATAGTAAGACAGGAACGTTCAGAGAAGATAACACACTTGATATAACAGGGGCAGAAGAGCCTCAGGAGGAAAGCAAGCTTATAAGATTTCTTGATGCGTATGACTACAAGGAAAAGCTTGATATTCTTACATCTATGAGAAGTGAGCTTAATGACGGGCTTATTGATATAATGGCAGAGTCCATAGAGGTTGCAGTTCCAGAAGGTGATATAACAGACAGATATAATTCATTAAGAAAATGTCTGATGGCACATACAAAGTATGAGGGATTAAGACTAAGACAATAGTTCAGAAATTAATTGAAGGTTGATAAAGTTATCAACAATCCACAAGTAATAATACATTTGAATAATAATATAACCAATTATAAGCAGTGTATGAATGGTTATAAAGGACAAACTATTCAGATAATATAATAAAACAGTTATTAAATATGGTATAATTGTCAGATAATTAGCATAATATATGCACGAAAAAGGAAAATATACATACATTTTAATTATTCACTTAAAATGTGCATAACTATGTGGATATTGTGGAAAAGTATCTGGATAAGTCTGACTAAATATAATATTGATTGCATATGTTGTTAATAAGTGATATTATTTACGCGTTGACAAGAGAATGTTAAGAATAAGCACGCAGGTGCGATGATGGAGGTTCGTTATGAATATAGTAGTATTAGCCGGAGGTACAAGTACAGAAAGAGATATTTCTATATTGACAAGTACTAAGGTATGTGAGTCACTTAGAAGAAATGGTCATAATGCTAATATTATTGATGTATTTTTTGGTATAGAGGACAAAGAGGCAGAGAGCTTCTTTACAAACAATAATGATGTTGAAAAAACAGCAGAGGCTATGAGGAAAAACACAGTCAATGTTGAGGATGAATTAGAGGCAAGAAAGAAGTCAGGAAAGGGCTTTTTTGGTGACAATGTATTAGCACTTTGTTCAAAGGCTGATATTGTATTTATGGGACTTCACGGCAGTAATGGCGAGGATGGAAAGATACAGGCAGCATTTGAACTTATGGGAATAAAGTACACAGGTACAGATTACATAAGCAGTGCAATATCTATGAGCAAGGAGCTTACTAAAAAGGTTCTTGTACCAGACGGAATACCTATGCCTAAGGGTGTTGCGCTTAAGAGAGGACATAAGATAGAATATGTTCCTTATCCTTGTGTTGTAAAGCCTTGCTGCGGAGGTTCAAGTGTCGGAGTATCAATTGTAGCCAATGATGCAGAATTTAAAGAGGCACTTACAGAAGCATTTTCATATGAGGACAACATACTTGTTGAAGAATACATAAAGGGAAGGGAATTCTCAGTAGGTGTGCTTGATGGAAAGGCACTTCCAGTTATAGAGATAGAGCCGCTTGAAGGCTTCTATGATTATAAGAATAAGTATAAGGCAGGGGCAACTAAGGAAACTTGTCCTGCGGTTCTTCCAAAAGAAATATCAGAAAGAATGCAGAGATGGGCTGAAAAGGCGTGTGAGTCAGCAGGAGTAACTACATATGCAAGAGTAGACCAGCTTCTCACAGAAGACGGAGATATATACTGCCTTGAGATTAACACACTTCCTGGTATGACAGGTACAAGTCTTTTACCACAGGAGGCAGCAGCAGCAGGCATATCATATGACGAGCTTACAGAAAAGATAATAGAAATATCACTTAGAAGATATGAGTAATATTTATGATTTTAATGATTATTAAGTAAGATGGAGAGTAATGATATGCGTGGAATGACGTTAATGGCTATGGCTAAGGCATGCAATGGCAAATATTATGGAAGTGAAGCTAATCTTGACAAAGAGGTTACAGATATAACTACAGACAGCAGGAAAGTTGTTAAGGATGGTCTGTTTATAGCTATATGCGGTGAGAGGACAGACGGTCATAAGTATATTGACGGCTGTTTTGAGGCTGGTGCGCTGTGTGTTATATCAGAAAAGGAGCTTCCAGAGCAGGAGAACTCTTATATTAAGGTAAAGTCAAGCCTTCAGGCACTTAAAGACCTTGCACTTTTATACAGGAATAATCTTGATATAAAGGTTGTCGGAATAACAGGAAGCGTTGGAAAGACGAGTACAAAGGAAACTATAAGCTATGTTCTTGAAGAAAAGTACAAAGTATTAAAGACAGAAGGCAATTTTAATAATGAGATAGGTCTTCCACTCACAGTATTCAGGCTTAGAGATGATGATGAGATAGCAGTGCTTGAGATGGGAATAAGTGACTTTGGTGAGATGGAAAGATTATCCCAAATAGCACAGCCTGATATAGGTGTTATAACTAATATCGGACTTTGTCATCTTGAAAATCTCAAGACAAGAGATGGAATATTAAAGGCTAAGACAGAAATGTTCCACAACTTAAAGCCGGATGGAACAGCCATTTTAAATGGTGATGATGATAAGCTCATAACGATTGATGAGGTTAATAATAAAAGACCAGTAAGATTTGGCATCAGTTATAAAGATGATGTGTATGCAAGTGATATAAAAAATCTTGGACTTGATGGAACAAGTTTTGTTATAAATGGTCTTAAATGTGCAGATGGTGATAGAGCATTTGAGGTGACAGTTCCAGTTCCCGGACATCATATGATATATAATGCGCTTGCAGCAGCATGTGTTGGTGCGCAGTTAGGACTTAGCAGTATCCAGATAAGAGATGGCATTTCAAAGTTAAAGACTATAGCAGGAAGAAATAATATAATAAAGACAGATAATTATACTATTATTGATGACTGTTATAATGCCAATCCTGTGTCTATGAAGGCTTCTATTGATGTTGTGGATATGGCTCTTGGAAGAAAGGTATGTATACTTGGAAGTATGTTTGAGCTTGGAGATAATGAGAAAAATCTCCACTATGATGTAGGTCAGTATGTTGGTGCTAAGAGTATAGATGTTCTTATAACTATAGGCGACCTTGCCAGACATATTGCGATGGGAGCTGCTGACTACAGGGAAACTCACTATGAGTCGTATGATTGCAGTATACATAGTTATGACACTATTGAGGAGTTTGAAAATGAAGCTGGACAGCTTCTTAAGAAAGGTGATAATATACTTGTAAAAGCATCTCACGGTATGCACTTTAGTAATATTGTGGATATGTTGTCTAAGCAGCAGTAGAACAGGTGCATATTTAACTTAAGAAAAAGGTGACGGAATATATTATGAGCCGTAGGACGGCAGAATGGAGTAAGTATGAAGAGAATAAAAAGACTTATAATATGCGTTACAGCGTTTGTATGTGTGTTATCACTGGCAGCCTGTGGAGAAAGTAAGAAGTCAGACCTTGCAGGAAGCTGGTCAGGTAGCAATGGCGGTTATGATGTTACATTTACATTTAATGAAGATGGAACAGGTGAAATGTCTATAAGCGGTATCCAGCTTAATATCACATACACTGTTGATGGAGATACTCTTACAGTCAATAAGACAGTACTTGACGGAACACAGACAGAAGATTATACATATAAGCTTTCTAATAAGGGTAAGACACTTACACTTACAAGTGCTTCTGGAGATACAGAGCTTACTAAGAATTAAAATCGGGTGAGTGATTTAACAATTTAAAATTAATAATTAAAAGTGATCATTTTATACTGATATTTTATATTGATAAAGCCGCTATACATAACCTGTGTTAAGGTGTGTATGGCGGCTTATTATTTATGTATCTTAGTCACAAACAAAATTAACTTATTTTGTGCATTTTTCTTTGTTTGTTGATTTATAGTTTAATTACTTATTGAAAATTTCATTAAACTTAGGTATGCGCTTCATAAGCTGCTGTGCAATAAAGTATGAAGCTATACCATATAATATACCTGTGATTGTTCCAACTAATACATCAGATGGGTAATGGACGGTTAAGTACAGTCTTGATACGGCAATCAGGGCTGCTAATATAAGTGCGGCTGTTCCCTCTTTCTTACGCCACATAAATATAGCTGTGGCAGCAGCAAAAGATGCTGATGAATGACCAGATGGAAATGAATAATCGTGTATAGACTGGAATATGCCATACAGGTTTTCAAACTGGTCACCAACTACGAAGTTCTGTCCCTCAACCCAGAAAGCACGTGGTCTTGCCCACAAATGCTTCATAATACCGTTACAGAATATGAGTGAGAGGATAAGTGCTATAGCCATAGAAAGACCGACTTTTCTATATTTTTTAGGAAATATTAAAAGCATTGCAGCAGCTAATATTATCCAGAATATCCCTCCGTTGCCAAGAGATGTGATACCATACATTATTGGATTGGTTATGGGATTATGTAAAGACTCAAACCAGTGTAATATCTGAATTTCCATAATAAATAATAAGTTCCTTTCTGTTTAATCGTTATAATTTTATATATGATGTTGGGGTAAAAGTAAGATATTTGAACCTGTCAGACTAACATCATAATGAATAATAAAATCACAATAAACAGATTATAATTAAAGACAGCAATTATGTCAATTAAGCTGGATACTGCGTTGGCAGGTGGTCTTTCCCGTGCGGTTCATAAAACCATAGCTGTATTCATCGGTTATGAGTATATCAAGTGTAGAAGCTTCTGTATCTGTGTACATTAAAGAAACTGTAAATGTTCCATCAGAACTCACAGAATTATTAAATGCATTGTTAAAGACCTGCATTGTATTATTTATTATATTATCGTCAGTCATATTATTATCAGATTCGTTATAATCAATATAACTGCTGTATGCTTTATCGGCGGCATATAAGAAGGCATCATTGATACTTCCATTAACTTCTATGTCTCGGTAGTTTTTGTTTATAATAGAGCAGTGTATCATAACCAGTAATAGTATAATGACTGTCAGACAACTGCTGCTTATGGCAATTCTCATAGGCTTTCCCCTCTTACACTGACTATAGAATTGTAAGTGCAGTCCTTTTGTATATTAAATATACCTGATTTTACAGGATACATAATGGTTATGTTAAAGTAGTCGTGTTCATTAACAGTATCAAAGTATGAAATATCCACTGTGCTGTTGTACTGTTCTGCAAGGGTATTTATTTTCTGACATGTGTTGTCATCTATGGTATGTGTGCTGCTGCTTTCGCCATATATAAGGATGGTATCTCTTATATATTGTTGAAGTTCCTGACCCTTGCATATGCTTTTATTTATAAATATAAAATCAAGTGAGATTATGCATATTATAGACATAATGATAAGATATACAGAGCTTTCAATAATAGATTTCATATGTTCATAAGACATCCTTTCTTAGTATTTTACTGGAAGATTATTTTGATTATTTGTATTCAGGTTTATAATGATTTTTAGATTGTGTAAAATTTTACTTAAAATGTTGTATTTAGTTCTGACTTAATTCAGATTTAATTCTTTGCTGAATTAATGACAGAATAATACATTAAGAAGTGTATCCTCTATGCCTGCACATTTAGCAATGCACATCGATATGAAGGTCATTGCAAGAGAAAGACACACAAGAAGTATGATAATGCCGCCATATTCTTTTATAATTAATTCCATAGACCCTCCTTACACCATAACAATAGCTAATATTTCTGCAAATGTCCTGATTGTTGGAATAAGAAATATAATAGCAACACCAGTTTCACCTAATTTACTTAAGATTATATCCATAATGTAGTCCGCCTTTCTGAATATTATGTTTAAGAAGCATATTTGTATGAGTATACATTTAAAGTAGTATATATGTTTAGATTATATAGTCATAAAAAAATATATTTGTATGAGTCTCTACAAGGAATTTAGATTTTGCCAATCTTGTGTATATTAAGATAAAAATTATCTGTAGTAAATTTAATAAAAATGCATCTATGTAGTATTTATTCGTTTTTAGTATGTTAATTTAAAGTATACAGGGTTATAGGTATATCGATATAATAAGCATCATATCCACCGACATTTTAAGTGCCATAAAAAATACAGGAATGTATTCCATGAATTTAAGTACGCTTATCCTGTCCTTGTAATCAAGTTCAGTCTGCTTATTGATAAGTTCATTGTTTCGCTGTATAAGAGTGCTTATAGTTTCATCAATTCCCTTTTCATCAAGTTCTGATACAGAATAAAGAGTTCTTACGGTTGACATTATGTCTGTCTGTTTGTATTCGGATAAGAATTCATAATAGGGTTTTATATCGGATGGATTAGCCTCTATATCACGGATAAAGTCGTCCAGTGAAAGCTTTATGATATATGGGCAGTCGTCATAAGTATCTTCGATGGCTGCAATAAGAGGCTTATTTTCAAGGTTGAGGGCAACATTTCTTAACCAGTCAGAGAAGCTGTTTCTAAGATTGGCAATAACTCTTTTTTTAGAATTCTGTTTATTGATAACAGGGAATACAAGAAATGTCACAATAATTATTGCTGTATATACGGCTATAAGATAATGCTTTGCAATAATTGTATACACAAGTAAAGCGCTGGCGATTGCTATAAATGGCAGTATTTTTATGATTAAGGATGATATATGTGACTCATATGCATTTTTATAATCCTTTATGCACTGGGTATCCTTTTTGGTCTGGTTTAATATATCTTTTCCGTAGTGTGTCTGTGTGTAAGCATAGAATAGTATGCAGAGTATTAAGAATATGGCAGTGCTTATCTGGAATATATAGTCAGATGTTATATCAGATGAAGCGGTACTGTATCGGTTTAATACAAGACACATAAACATAGTTATTGCTGAAAGAGCAATACTTATAAATATTCCAATTGTAGTATCACGTTTTATGAGTTTAAGTTCATATTCATATTCGTATATATTTTTAACCCAGCGGTCAAAGTCTTTAAGAAGTACCTGCAATGCATTCTTGTATCTGCCGCCTTTGGTTTCAACACTTATAAGAAAACGATGAAGTGTTCTTATACGGCTGCACTGATAGTTGTTTTCGATTATGCCAAGGGCTTCTTCGTATACATATTCACTCATACTATATTCAAGCTCATCTAGTGCCTCTTGTATGAGCTTTTTAAGTCTGCCGTCTGCTACTGCATAGGTGTCTGACAGAGCAGTATGTATTTTAGGGTTCCTTATAAATGAATACACCATCTGGTGCAGGTAGATGTCAACGTCAGAGAATTCTTTTAAACGGTGGTTATTCATATATTTTTTCCTTATAAGCCAAGGCAGCATAATAACACCGCAGAGAACTATGGCTAAGATATATACTGGCTGAAGCTGGAATATAAGGCTTATCATTGTGATACAGCTAATCACTGCAATAATTGAAATTATATAAGTTTTTAATGAAAAGCTATATCCGTACAGTGATATGTCACTTGTAAGTGAATGTGGTGAGAAATAGTTAATCAGCTTTTTCATAAATGTTTTTAATCCCCTTTTTAAGAAACTTATCCATAATAACGGCTGGTATTTTTTCATCGGTGAAAGCGCCATCTTCATAGATAACGCTGCACATATTATGTCCATTTTCGCGTGAAAGAAAGCCGACCTGTTTGATACATCGTTTTTCGTATTTATCACATTCGATAAGAACAACAAGGTCGATGTACTTGTAGATGCTGTTGATAAATCTTTCATTGATGTTGCTGCTTCCAAGCATATTATACATACGGTCAGGCATATCCCTCACATCATCAAGATGCATAGTAGTCATACAGTAAGAGCCTGTTGACAGACTGTTCAGAAGATGCGCAACCTCAGGACCGCGTGATTCTGATAAAAGAATCCAGTCGATATTATGGCGTAGTCCGGCTTTTATTATATCCGGATAGGTTACTTTATCATCAACAAAGAATTCCACGCATTTTTTATTTGGATTTATTTTGCGATAGTGGATTTCCTGATTATCCTCATATACGCCAGCTTTTTCATTGTGTGGAATTTTGGTTGAAAGATACTTGATAAGTTCGGTTTTGCCAGCGTGGGGCTGTCCACCGACAACTACACTAAGATGTGCTAAGACACTGTTTTCAAGAAGATTGATAATACTTTCTGGAGCATAGTCTGACTTGACAAGCATATTGTGGTCAAATCTTAAGTATTCCGGTATTTTCCTGATAGCCATACTTTTCTTCTGACATCTTGATTCGTGCCATATTGATATTCTTAAGTTTTCTGTATTGGCTTCAAGGATGGGGCGGCTCCTGTTAAACTGTACGCCCATAATATTGGCTAATTTAATGGATATATTTTCAACATATTTATCACTTAGTTCCTTGCCGGATATGTAGCTTCCAATACCAAGCTCAGTTATCCATAGATTATATCCGTCCCATTCTATATCAGTGACTTTTTCATTATCTATCTCATCGGATATTTCACTGAATAGCTCTTCTTTATTTTTGTCTATAAGTTCTTTTAAATCTGCGCTGTTCATATACTCCTTTACCTGTGCTTAGCACATCTTTGTAATAGTTAGTTTGCTGCTTTTAAATGCTTTTTCTAAGAAACACGATAATTAAGGTGTGTTAAATGCGTTGCGAATCTGTGATTCGTATTCAATGCCGTTAACGGCTGACTTTGTTTTAGTTGAAATGGTTGTGACAACGGCAGCAGTGAGTAAAAGTGCTGCAAGTACACCCGCAAGGGCTATGATAACTTTTCCGTAATGTTCTATTATGTCATGCATAAGAATATCCTCCTGATAAATATAATATTGAAATAAAGTTAAAGGGAAAAATAACCTGACAGGTTAAAGATTATAGTTAAAAATAGCATTACAAAGATAATGTGATTTTATCTGCACACCATTGTAATCTACAACTAATTACAGCTACATCTTCATAAATATAGAATGAAGATAAGTGAATTAGCTGTAAGTGACAATTAGGTATAAAACAAGTCAACACAGACACAAAAAGAATGTGTAAAATACAATGTTAAATTGACTACAAACCATATCAATCTACAACTAATTATAACTAAATCCTCATAAACATTGAATGAAGAAAAGTAAGTTTAGCTGTCTGTGATAACTAAATAAAATCAAAGTAACACAAAATAAAATAATACATAAAATAAATGTTACCTGTATTAATAATTGACTTAACATGCTGGGAATTCTTAACTATATCTTAGTTGATTAAATAGAAATCCAATAAAAGCATATCCGCTAAAGCAGACAAAAGCATATGACAGGATAATTAATGCAGTTATGTAGTAAGGGTATCTTAGCACTAATGATGTACCCGATATCTATATCTTATATAATATACTGACATGACAATTATGTATATACCAATGCTCTCTATATTGGATTATTGATAAGCGCTTTTCATATTGCTACTATAACACTATAAATTATATTTGTAAAGTATTATTTTTAAATTTTTTCTTGTTTTTAAAAAGTTATAGTAAACAGCATTTATAATAAAAAGAATTTACAGGCAAAATACTTTCAATAACAGGATGAATTGGATTGTATTTTAATTGTATTTTTGCAATAGGTGTATTGACATTTATACATAATGTGATAATATAAAACTGCTTTTAGAAAGTACATTTATAAAAGCGGTTATGAAATGATATGAAGAATAAAACAAGTCATAGTATGCGTTATAATGCGCAGAATGGAGGTACTAGGTTAAGATGAATAAGGAAATGTGTATTGAAAAGATGCCAATCACAGATGAATATCTTGAAAAGATGAATGCATACTGGCGTGCAGCTAACTATCTGGCAGCAGCCCAGTTATATCTTTTGGACAATCCACTTTTAAGAGAGCCTTTAAAGCCAGAACATATCAAGAAGAAAATAGTAGGTCACTGGGGAACTGTTCCGGGACAGAACTTTGTATACTGTCATATGAACAGGGCTATAAAGAAGTATGACCTCGATATGGTACTTATATCTGGTCCGGGACATGGAGGTAATTTCTTTGTTGCCAACTCATACCTTGAAGGAACATACAGCGAAGTATATCCTAATGTAAGTCAGGATATGACAGGACTTAAGAAGCTTTGCAAGCAGTTCTCATTCCCGGGAGGAATATCAAGCCACGTTGCACCAGAAACACCGGGCTCAATCAATGAAGGTGGTGAACTTGGATATTCAATAGCACATGCATTTGGTTCTGTATTCGATAATCCGGACCTTATTACTACATGTATCGTTGGTGATGGTGAAGCAGAAACAGGCCCACTTGCAACAGCATGGCATTCTAATAAGTTCCTTAATCCTGTTACAGATGGTGCAGTACTTCCAATATTACATCTTAACGGATATAAGATAAGCAATCCTACAGTATTCTCACGTATATCACATGATGAGATAGAAAGCTTCTTCCATGGCTGTGGCTGGAAGCCTTACTTTGTTGAGGGTGACGACCCTATGACTATGCATAGAGAGATGGCAGAAACAGTTGATACTGTCATTGAGGAGATTAAGGAAATACAGAGAGAAGCAAGAGAAGAAGGTAAGACAGAGCGCCCATTCTGGCCTATGATTGTTCTTAGAACTCCTAAGGGCTGGACAGGACCTAAGGTTGTTGACGGCAAGGAAATCGAAGGTACATTCAGGGCACATCAGGTACCTATTATGATGGATAAGCCAGAACATTTACAGCAGCTTAACGAGTGGCTTGAAAGCTATAAGCCTGAGGAATTATTTGATGAGAATGGCAGATTAATTCCAGAGTTAAGAGCACTTGCACCAGAGGGCGACCACAGAATAAGTGCTAATCCACATGCTAATGGTGGTAAGCTTTTAAGAGATTTAAGACTTCCAGACTTTAAGGATTACGGCGTTGACGTACCTTTCCCAGGAGCTAAGGAAGGTCAGGATATGATTGAACTTGGAGGCTTCATAAGAGATATATTCAAGTTAAATGAGGAGACAAAGAACTTCCGTATCTTTGGACCAGATGAAACAATGTCTAACAGATTAGGAAAAGTATTTGAGGAAACTAATAGAGACTGGAACAATGCCCTTAAGGATAACGATGAATTCCTTGCCAAAGATGGACGTGTAATGGATTCAATGCTTTCTGAGCATATGTGCGAGGGCTGGTTAGAAGGATATCTTCTTACAGGTCGTCATGGCTTCTTTGCAAGTTATGAAGCATTTATAAGAATAGTAGACTCAATGGCAGCACAGCATGCAAAGTGGTTAAAGGTATGTTCACAGCTTCCATGGAGACAGTCTATTGCCTCACTTAACCTTATTCTTTCATCAAATGTATGGCAGCAGGACCATAACGGATTTACACATCAGGATCCGGGTTTCCTTGACCATATAGCTAATAAAAAGGCAGATGTAGTAAGAATGTATCTTCCACCAGATACTAACTGCTTACTTTCATGCTTTGACCACTGCATAAGAAGCCGTGATTATGTCAATGTGCTTGTTACATCTAAGCACCCAAGACCACAGTGGCTTACTATGGAACAGGCTGTTAAGCACTGTACACAGGGCGTTGGTATCTGGGAATGGGCAAGCAATGACCAGGGTGAAGAACCAGATGTAGTAATAGCAGGATGTGGCGAAACACCTACACTTGAGGCACTTGCAGCCGTAACTATATTAAGAGATAATATGCCTGAATTAAAGATTAGATTTATAAATGTAGTCGATTTATTCAAGCTTCAGTCAAATACACAGCATCCACATGGTCTTTCAGACACAGATTACGATGCTTTATTTACAAAGGATAAGCCAATTATATTTGCATTCCATGGCTATCCAACACTTATACATGAGCTTACATACTACAGACATAACAGAAATCTTCATGTATTCGGATATCAGGAAGAGGGTACAATCACCACTCCTTTCGATATGAGAGTACAGAACGAGATTGACCGTTATCATCTTGTACAGGCTGTTATCAATGCACTTCCACAGCTTGGCAACAAGGGCTCATACCTTCTCCAGAAGATGAGAGATACTTTAGTTGCACATAAGCAGTATATAAGCGAGTATGGTATGGACTTACCAGAAGTACAGGAGTGGAAGTGGCATACACCAGAAAGCAGATAAAATGTATAATTGATATGTAAAGAGTTTGGTTTTATTAAAAATATTAAATAAAAATCACTATACATATTGCAAAATACAGATAAAAATAATATTATATAAGTAACTTTTTGCAATGTATTTATCAAAAGTACAAGGTTACTATAACCAGATATGGAAAATGCAGTAACAGGTACGCATTTTCCATATTCAGGTTTTATCAGAAGTTATTGCATTTAATTAAGTTATGCTGTGATTACACACATCAGGAATAAAAATGAGAGTGGTAGCAGGGGTGTAGTCATGGTATAGGCAGAATGGAGGATTTTACAATGAACAACAAACCAGAAATTAAGATTGGTATCGTAGCTGTCAGCAGGGACTGTTTCCCGGAAAGCTTATCAGTAAACAGAAGAAAGGCACTTGTTGAGGCATATAAGAATAAGTATGATGAGGCTGATATTTACGAATGTCCTGTCTGTATAGTTGAAAGCGAAATACATATGCAGCAGGCACTTGAAGATATTAAGAAGGCAGGATGTAATGCACTTTGCGTATATCTTGGTAACTTTGGCCCTGAAATATCAGAAACTATGCTTGCAAAGTACTTTGACGGACCTAAGATGTTTGTTGCAGCAGCAGAGGAAACATCAGCTAATGGCGGACTTGTAGGCAACAGAGGTGATGCTTACTGCGGTATGCTTAACGCAAGCTATAATCTTAAGCTAAGAGGAGTTAAGGCATATATTCCGGATTATCCTGTTGGAACAGCAGAAGAGTGTGCAGATATGATTCATGAGTTCCTTCCGGTTGCAAGAGCTGTATATGCACTCAATAATCTTAAGATAATAAGCTTTGGTCCAAGACCTAATAATTTCCTTGCATGTAATGCACCTATTAACCAGTTATATAATCTTGGTGTTGAAATAGAAGAGAATTCAGAGCTTGACCTTTTTGAAAGCTATAACAATCACGCGGGTGATGAAAGAATTCCTTCAGTAGTAAAGAGCATGGAGGAGGAGCTTGGAGCAGGTAACAAGAAGCCTGAAATACTTTCTAAGCTTGCACAGTATGAGCTTACACTTCTTGACTGGATAGAGGCACACAAGGGCTCAAGAAAGTATGTTGCCATAGCAGGAAAGTGTTGGCCAGCATTCCAGACACAGTTTGGTTTCGTACCTTGTTATGTTAATTCAAGACTTACAGCTATGGGAATTCCTGTATCATGTGAGGTTGATATTTATGGTGCTCTCAGCGAGTTTATAGGAACAGTTGTAAGTAACGATACAGTTACACTTCTTGATATTAATAATACAGTACCTTCTGATATTTATAACGAAGATATCAAGGGCAGGTTTAATTATACAATTAAAGATACATTTATGGGATTCCATTGTGGTAACACAGCTTCAAGCAAGCTTGCATTCTGTGAGATGAAGAACCAGATGATTATGGCACGTTCACTTCCAGAAGAGGTTACAAACGGAACACTTGAAGGCGATATTGTGCCAGGCGATATTACATTTTTCAGATTACAGAGTACATCTGACAGCCAGTTAAGAGCATATATAGCACAGGGTGAGGTTCTTCCAGTAAGAACACGTTCATTCGGTTCAATCGGTATATTTGCTATTAATGAGATGGGAAGATTTTACAGACATGTACTTATTGAGAAGAATTATCCACATCACGGTGCAGTTGCATTCGGACACTTTGGCAAGGCTTTATTCGATGTATTTAAGTATATCGGCGTTGAAGATATAGCTTACAACCAGCCAGCAGGAGTGCTTTATAAGTCAGAGAATCCATTTGCTTAATGCAGATGTAAGCCAGGAAAAGAAGCGCAGTATTATAGAGGTACGTTGCGCTTCTTTTTCTAAATAAAAATAGTAAAAAAAGAAAAAGGGGTGTTTTATGTATTACATAGGAGTTGACTTAGGAACATCATCAGTGAAGCTTATACTTATGGAGCCAACAGGCAATATAGTTAATACAGTATCCAAAAGCTATCCAATAGACTTTCCAAAGCCAGGATGGTCAGAACAGAACCCATATGACTGGTATGAAAAGACATGTGAGGGCATAAAGGAGCTGGTAGCTGGTTACGATGCAGATAAAGTGGCAGGTATAAGCTTTGGCGGACAGATGCATGGTCTTGTTATACTTGATGAGAATGATAAGGTCATAAGACCGGCTATTTTGTGGAATGATGGAAGAACAACTAAAGAATGTGATTATCTTAACAATGTCATAGGAAAAGATAAGCTCACAGAATATACAGCTAATATAGCATTTGCAGGCTTTACAGCACCTAAGATTTTATGGGTTAAGGAAAATGAGCCTGAAAACTTTAAAAAGATAGCCAGGATAATGCTTCCAAAGGATTATCTTGCATACAGGCTTACGGGGGTACATTGTACAGATGTATCAGATGCTTCAGGCATGCTTTTGCTTGATGTTAAGAAGCGTGACTGGTCAGACGAGATGATAAAGATATGTGATATATCAAGAGAACAGCTTCCTAGACTTTATGAAAGCTATGAAAAAGTCGGCTGCCTTACTAAAGAAGCAGCAGAGGTGCTTGGTCTTTCAGAAAATGTTATCGTTGCAGCAGGAGCAGGTGATAATGCGGCAGCGGCAGTCGGAACTGGAACTGTCGGAGATGGTATGTGTAACATATCACTTGGTACAAGCGGAACTATATTTATATCAAACAAAGAGTTTGGAGTTGATAATAACAATGCACTTCACTCATTTGACCACGCAGATGGAAACTATCATCTTATGGGATGTATGTTAAGCGCAGCTTCATGTAACGGCTGGTGGATGGATGGAATTCTTAAAGACACCGATTATAAGGCTGCACAGGAATGTATAACAGATGATATGCTTGGCAATAACCATGTATATTTTCTGCCATATCTTATGGGTGAGCGTTCACCTCACAACAATCCGCTCGCAAGAGCTACATTTACAGGAATGACTATGGACAGCACAAGGACAGATATGACACAGGCTGTTCTTGAGGGTGTTGCATTTGCAATAAGAGATTCTTTCGAGGTTGCAAAAGAACTTGGAATAAACATAACAGAAACAAAGATGTGCGGCGGCGGTGCCAAGAGTGAGCTGTGGTGCCGTATTATGGCTAATGTACTTGGAATAAAGGTCAATCTGTTAAAGTCAGAGGAAGGTCCTTCAATGGGGGCTGCAATGCTTGCAATGGTTGCTGCCGGAGAATATAGCAGTGTTCAGGAAGCCGCAGACAGTATAGTTAAGATATGTAAGACAATAGAACCACAAAAAGCGATTGCAGACAGATACAATTCACGTTATAATACATTCAGGCAGATATATCCTGCCTTAAAACCAGTGTTTGATGTTATGTAGAATGAGAGGAGATTAGTGTGAAAAATAGATTTTTCACACGTGGGATTTGTGTCTGCGCGCACTTGACACAAACTCGTTATGTGCAAAAAACGTGCGCGGAAAAGAGGATTATATATGAAATTTTTTATTGACACAGCGAATGTAGATGATATCAGAAAAGCTAACGATATGGGAGTTATATGTGGAGTTACAACTAATCCTTCACTTATAGCAAAGGAAGGCAGAGATTTTAACGAAGTAATAAAGGAAATCACAAGCATTGTTGACGGTCCAATAAGTGGAGAGGTAAAGGCTACAACAGTAGATGCTGAGGGGATGATTAAGGAAGGCCGCGAGATAGCAGCAATACACCCTAATATGGTAGTTAAAATTCCTATGACAGTAGAAGGCCTTAAAGCAGTTAAAGTCCTTTCAGCAGAAGGCATCAAGTGTAATGTGACACTTATATTCTCAGCTAATCAGGCACTTTTAGCTGCAAGAGCAGGTGCTGCATATGTATCACCTTTCCTTGGAAGACTTGACGATATATCACAGCCGGGTATCCAGCTTATTGAGGATATTGTTGGCATATTCTCTAACTATGATATCCAGACAGAGATTATCTGTGCAAGCGTAAGAAACCCTATACATATTACTGACTGCGCACTTGCAGGTGCTGATATAGCAACTGTTCCATACAAGGTTATAGAGCAGATGGTACATCATCCATTAACAGATGCAGGTATAGAAAAATTCCAGAAAGATTATAAGGCAGTATTTGGTGAATAAATGATATCAACACAGAAAATAACTACGTCAGAAGTTAGAAAGTATAATAAAAACAGAATATTTAAGCTTATATATAACAGCAACAGCATATCAAGACAGGAGATAGCAGATACTCTTGGTCTGTCACTTCCTACTATTAACCAGAATATCAAGCTTCTTAAAGAAGAAGGACTTATACTTCTTGAGGGTAACTTTGACTCAACTGGCGGCAGAAAGGCACAGATGATAACTGTAAATGCATCTGCAAGATATGCTGTAAGTGTAAATATATGTCCAGCCGAGATAAGAACAAGCCTTATCGACCTTAGTGGTGAGATAAAGGATGAGATAAGCCTTAAGACAGAATTCAGCACAGATGCCAATTATGGTATAAAGGTGGCTGAACTTGCCTATAATGTCATAAGGGCTAATCATATATCAGAGGATAATCTGTTAGGAGTAGGCATTACTATGCCGGGTGTTTTTAACTCTGATAACAGTATGTTAATATTCTCACCACCTCTTAAGGTTAAGAATTATAAGACGGACAATATAACAAGATATATAAAGTATAATTATATAGTACAGAATGATGCAAGAGCAGGCGCATTTGCTGATTACTGGTATGCACATAAGAATGAAAATGCACTAAAGGAAGAAGATCTTGAGGAAAAGCTTTATCTTATGGTAAGTGATGGTGTTGGTGGAGCTGGTGTCAGCAACAATACTATCAAGAAAGGCGAGCATAACAGATACGGCGAATTCGGACATATGACACTGTATCCGGGTGGGAAGAAATGTATGTGTGGTAGAAACGGCTGTCTTGAGAGCTATCTTTCAACTAAGAATATATCAACAGATATAGGTCTTACACTTGATGAGTTTTTTGAGAAGCTGTCTGATAATGATGAAGAATGTAATCATATATTTGATGAGTATCTTGATAATCTTACAACCGGTATTAACAACCTGTATGTAATATTTGACAGGGACGTGGTTATCGGAGGTGTTATGGCAAGATACCTTCCAGCCTATGAGGAAGATATAAGAAACAGACTTATATCCAAGTTCTCCTTTGACACAGATGCGGGCTACTTCTCACTGTCAAAGTGTACTGCCAAGAGAGCGGACACGGGAGCAGCGATAATGTTTCTTACGGAATACATTAACAGCATATAATTGCGAGAGCAGCAAAGCTGCGGAGCAATTCGTATGGGTATCATAATGTAGTGGGACGAAGTAAGCTCATTTTGTCAGAAAAAAAGAACATCAAGAGAGGGATAAATAGCAAATGGATAGTATAATAACCCATTTAAAGAAAGCTATTACATTAGAGCACTGCGCCGTAAGGTTTCTTACGGCGTGGTGTTTTATTTGTTTAATGCAGACTATAGTTATGAATGTCAGGAATGTAACAATAAATACACTGGATTATGCAAGAATGGTGAAACTTCCGTTTATGGCGGCAGCAGTGATTATACTTACTGTTCTTTTGTATATTGTATACTATATATTTGAAAAGAAAAATGAGGCACTTTCACGTAAGATTGAGGGTGGAGTGCTTGTGGCATCAGTGTTTTTATATGCATGCGTGAGTGTGCTGCAGAATAATGACATATATTTTGTTGTGGCGATGAGTGCACTTACTGTAATGGCGGTAATATACTGCATAAGATATGCAGGAATAGTGCATATTAACATGTCAAAAAAGTCATATATAATCATTATGGCTGTGTCAGGAGGTTTATATATTTTATTTGTGAGCTTCTGCATGGTGACAAGATATCTGTCTTATGGTTCACCTAACTTTGATATGGGACTGTTCTCACAGATGTTTTATTATATGAAAACCACGGGAACGATGAAAACGACAAGTGAAAGAGATTATCTTCTGTCACATATGTGTGTCCATGTATCACCGGTATTCTATCTTATACTGCCGTTTTATATGATATTTTCCTCACCAGTCGCACTTGAGATAATACAGCCGGTTCTTATAGCGGCGGCTGTCATACCACTTGCACTTATATGCAGGCACAGAAGGCTGTCAGGCTGGGAAACAGCACTTATAATAATAATTTATTGCTTATATCCTGTTATGAGTGGGGGCTGTTTTTATGATATACATGAAAATATGTTCTTTCCTCTGTTATTAAGTACATTTCTGTTGTTTATGGAAAAAGATAATACAGTTGGAATGTGTATATCTGCGGTGCTTGTGTGGCTCATAAAAGAAGATGCAAGCGTGCTTATGATGTTTGTAGGATTATATATGCTGCTTAATAAATGTATGAGAAAGAAAGGTGCAGTGCTTTTTATAACTTCTGCACTGTACTGTCTTGGTGTGTGTATATTTCTTAAATATGCTGGAAATGGTGTTATGTCAGGACGTTATAATAATATGATACCTGAGGGCGATGGCAATATGTTTTCGGTTATAAAGACTGCATTTGCTAATCCTGCGTATCTTGTAACACAGATATTTGCGGTGGATAACATAACATTTATAATACAGACAATGGGTGTGCTGTTATTTCTTCCGCTTATGACGAAGAAGTGGTCAAGATATGTCCTTATCGGTCCATATGTCCTGTTTAATCTTGTAACAGATTATCAGTATATGCACAGTATATATTTTCATTATGTGTTTGGTTCAGGACTGCTGCTCATATATCTTGTCATTATCAATCTTTCAGATATTGATGTTAAGAAGAGGTTAGGACTTATATATTCAGTGGTGGCGGCTGTTACAATATTTTTCACGGCATATAATCTTCCAAAGCTTGAGACGGCAGTTGACACTCTGGATGAGGAAAGACAGCAGGTGTACAGTACTATTGATGAGGGACTTTCTGTTATACCTGACGATGCAAGTGTAATAGCGACAACATTTTTATGTGCAAAGCTATCCCAAAGAAGTGAGCTTTATGAGTTGTATTATACTGATAAGTCTGCTGAATATGTGGCTATAGACTTAAGGGGCGGGGCTAAGGGGTACGATGTAAATGCGTATCTTAGCGATGACAGATATGAAGTATTGTATTATTCAGATGGGATTATAGCGGTATTTCGTGACAATTTTTATAAATCATAATTGAATTTAATATTCTGGTAATTAACAAAACGGATTGTGAAGAATAATATAAATGATATTATTACTATAAAATAGTAGGTGTAAAAATATATCGTTTTATCTGTGACACGAATACATTTAAAATGTTTATATCAGAAGAAAAAGAGTTTTTATGAAAAATATGGTATTTAACAGATAATAACAGATAGAATATTGAATTAATTGCAGGATTTGATATAATTAACACATATAATGTCTAAAAAGTGAAAATTATGTTTTCACGCGCGGTTTTTGTGTCTGAGCGCACCTGGCACAAAATCCTTATTGCGCAAAATGTGCGTAGAAATGAGGTATATAATGATAGCAGAATCTATGAAAGCACTTGTTAAAGGAAGTTCAGTAATAAGAGCTATGTTTGAGGAAGGCAACAGACTTGCTAAGATATATGGAGTTGAGAACGTATATGATTTCTCTTTAGGTAATCCTAATGTGCCAGCGCCTGCAGAGGTTAATGAGGCGATTAAGGAAGTCGTTGATGAAGAAGATTCTGTAGTCCTTCACGGATATATGAGCAACTCAGGTTTTGAGGATGTAAGAGAGGCTATAGCACAGTCACTCAATAAAAGATTTGATACACATTTTAACTATACTAATATAGTTATGACAGTTGGTGCAGCAGGCGGTCTTAATACAGTACTTAAGACTATTCTTAATCCGGGTGATGAGGTTCTTACATTTGCCCCTTTCTTTGGTGAATATAAGAATTATGTGGGCAACTTTGGTGGAAAGCTTGTTGCAGTATCTCCTGATACAAGCACATTCCAGCCTAAGTTTGACGAATTTGAGAAGCTTATCAATAAGAACACAAAGGCAGTTATTGTCAATAATCCTAACAATCCTACAGGTGTTGTTTACTCAGAGGAAACTATTAAAAAGCTTGCAAAGATTATGGAAGATAAGCAGAAGGAATTAGGCATAGAAATATTCCTTATTGCAGATGAACCATACAGAGAGCTTGCATATGATGGTGTTGAAGTCCCATATCTTACTAAGTACTATGATAATACTATTGTTGGATATTCATACAGCAAGTCGCTTTCACTTCCGGGCGAGCGTATCGGTTATCTTGTTATTCCGGATGAGGTTGTGGATGCAGAGGATATGAAAGCTGCAGCTTCAGTTGCAACACGTATACTTGGTTTCGTCAATGCACCTTCACTCCAGCAGAAGGTTATAGCTAAGTGTTTAGATGCAAATGTTAATATAGATGCTTATGACAAGAACAGAAAGGCACTTTATGAAGGTCTTACAGAACTTGGTTTTGAGTGTGTTAAGCCAGAAGGAGCATTTTATCTTTTCGTAAAGTCACCAACAGAGGATGAAAATATATTCTGTGACACGGCAAAGAAGCATAATATACTTATCGTTCCCGGTTCTTCCTTCGGTTGTGCAGGATATGTAAGAATGGCATATTGTGTATCTTATGATACTATAGTTAATTCACTTCCTAAGTTTGCAGAGGTGGCAAAAGAAATGGGAGTTAAGAAGAACTAACAAACTTATTATGAAAAAAATGCCTATAAGTGAGAATTGATATGAAAAGAGGAAAAATAAGTGAAAGCATGGGAAAATAATATAAGAAAAGTAGAACCATATGTTCCGGGAGAACAGCCTAAGGACAGTGGTGTTATAAAGCTTAATACCAATGAAAATCCATATCCACCTGCACCGGAGGTAAGAAAAGCAGTCGAGAGCACAGATATAGATAAGTTAAGATTATATCCTGACCCTGATGTTACAGAACTTGTCAGTGCCATAGCAGATTATTATGGAATGGAGAAAAATCAGGTGTTTGTAGGAGTTGGCTCAGATGATGTATTGTCTATGTGTTTCCTTACATTTTTTAATGGAAGCAAGCCTGTACTCTTTCCAAATATCTCATATTCTTTCTACAGTGTATGGGCAGACCTTTACAGGATACCTTATGAAAAGCAGGCACTTGATAAGGAATTTAACATAACAGCAAGTGATTATTATAAGGAGAACGGCGGAGTTATATTCCCTAATCCTAACGCTCCAACAGGCTTATATATGGGGCTTGATACAGTCAGGGATATAATTGAGCACAACAGGGATGTAGTTGTCATCGTTGATGAGGCATATATTGACTTTGGCGGACAGTCAGCGTTAGAACTTGTAAATGAATACGATAACCTTCTGGTAGTGCAGACATTTTCAAAGTCACGCTCTATGGCAGGTATGAGAATAGGTTATGCGTTCGGTAGTCCTGAGCTTATAAAGGCTCTTAATGATGTTAAGTTTTCGTTTAATTCTTACACTATGAATATGACTTCTATCAAGTATGGTGTCGCATCTATCAATGATAAGGCATATTTTGAGGAATGTGTAGATAAGATTATAACTACAAGGGAAAAGGCTAAGAAGTCGCTTAGCGAACTTGGCTTTACATTCCCTGACTCTAAGGCAAACTTTATATTTGCAGCACATAAGAGCGTACCGGCTAAGGAAATATTTGAAAAGCTCAAGGAAAAGAAGATATTTGTAAGATATTTCAACCAGCCGGGCATAGATAACTACTTAAGAATAACAGTCGGCACAGATGAGCAGATGGATAAGCTTATGGAGGCTTTATCTGAGATTGTGGCATAAAAAAGCATTAACAGGAATGGAGTAAGTATGGCTATACCGTTTGAACACAGGAACTTTCACAAGGAACTTGAGAAAATGGCACAACAGTTAAAGGCAGAGGGAAAGACTCCCACACTGCTTCTTCATAGTTGTTGTGCACCTTGCAGCAGTAGTTGTATAGAGTTTCTTTCAAAGTATTTTTATGTTACAGTATTCTATTATAATCCGAATATATCAGAGAGTGCTGAATATAAGAAAAGAGTTGAGGAACAGATAAGGTTTATAAAGGAATTTCCCGCACCTAACAAGGTTGAATTCATAGAGGGGGATTATGAACCTGAGCTTTATTACAGTACTGTTAAGGGGCTTGAGAGAGAGCCTGAGGGCGGTGAGAGATGTTTTAAGTGTTATGAGCTAAGACTAAGAAAGACGGCTATGCTTGCGCGTGAGCTTGGCTTTGATTATTTTACCACAACACTTACGATAAGTCCTTTAAAGAACAGTGTAAAGCTTAATGAGATAGGTCTTAAGGTAGCAGAGGAAACAGGAACTAACTATCTTTTGTCAGATTTTAAGAAAAAAGAAGGATATAAAAGGTCGATAGAGCTGTCGAAGGAGTATAATCTGTACAGACAGAACTATTGTGGCTGCGTGTATTCGAAAAGAGATGAACAGATAAATAATTAATATAATAATCAGGAGGTATGGTATATGGCTAAGAAGAAAAATGGTGTATTGAAGCTGGCTGTTGGTATAGGTGCGGCAGCAGTTGCAGGAAAGGTTGCATATGATAAGTTTAAGGCAGCCAAGAGCAAGCTTACAAAGGAAGAAAATGACAGCGCAGAGCTTGAAGTACGCAAGTACAATGCTGTATGTGAGAACAGAATGGTTGAGATTGAGGATGAGGAGTTTATGGGATGTGAGGTTAAGGCTATAGCATCCAAGATGACACTCGACCTTTCACTTGCTGTTTTTGAGAAAGATGTATATATCAACTTTGAGAGTATATGTGCAAATGTATCTATCGTACTTCCAGATGGTGTTAATGTAACATGTGATATAGACAAAAAGCTTGCAAAGGTAGGCAATTATGTTGAGAATTCTGATGAAGATGGAATACATACTGTATACATTATTGGTAAGGCTGATTTAAGTAAGGTTGAAGTAGTTCCGGTCAATTTCTATGTTGATGATGAAGATGATTATGAGGATGTTGAGGATGACTCAGAGGATGACTTTGAAGAAGATTTCGATGAAAAAGCAGCATTTCCAGAGTCAGATGATGTAGAAATAAAGGTTATCAATAAGTCAGAGGAAGTAGGAGAAGGCGATGTATCAGCAGATAATGCTGATAGTGAAAAGCCTTCAGATGATAAAGAGGCTTCTGTAGCTGAAGCAGCAAAAGAGGAGACTTCATCACAGGAAGAAGCCGCATCGAAGGAAGAAGCTTTATCAGAGGAAGCAGCAGAAGATGAAGAGGATGTACTTGCTGGCTTTGAGATAGAAGATGAGGCAGAAACTGTAGATGGTGAAGAAGAAGCTAAGAAAGATACAGAAACTATCAGCCTTGAAGAAGTGTAATATATATACGGCAGGAATGATGTTATATGAAATACAGAGATAAGCTTATTAAGTACTTTGAAGAAGCTCCAGAGGGGGCTGTTATAGTTGCCAATGACATGTATGAAAAAGGCTTTACAAAAATGAGCCATGATGCGTTTTTCCGTGCAGTCGAGAGGCTGTGCGATGACGGCATTATCGTAAGGGCAGGAAAGGGAATGTATATTAAGGCAGAAGATAAAGATAAAAATCAGGAAGAACTGCTGTTAAACTACTTTTTTGGCGAGAATAACGATGATGGACTTTTTATAGGATACAGACTGTATAATAAGTATATGGTATCATCATATAAAAGTGACAGGATAGAGCTGTATTCTAATGTGATAAAGGCAAGGACATGCGAAGTCGGCAATATATATGTGAAGCGCCCAAGCGTAGAGCTTGATTTTGAGAATGCTAAGGTTATAGAAGCACTTGAGATTATGCAGAATTATTATGATATTGAACAACTGAATAAGTTGAAGTTTGCACGTTTTGCAAAGCAGTTTGCAAGAAACTATAATGATACTGCGGCTGTGTATGTGTTAGAGCATATGAAGTACAAAAAGAGTACTATTGCATTTATGAAGAAAGTGCTTGATATGTATAAGGTTGAGAATTCTCTTCAACAGTACTTAAGTTATGCTTCTGACTATAAGGTGCCGGCAGTACAGCGTATTGCAAGATAACATGGATATAATAAGTGGTGGATACTGACCGCTGTTGAAGGTTTTGCAAAGCACTTTAGAAAATGTTGCTGAAAAAAATATTAAAATTGTAAAAAATGTACTTTACAACCGTGTATACAATGTATATAATAATGCCTAAATAGAAAGGATGGCTTAAAGCTGTTATGGCAGATGGTCGTTTTTCTATTAATAAAAAATAAAAAGCAGAGTAGGAATATGTGCGTTAAGTGCTGTATGGACAGGGAGTTGCCATACGGACGAAAAGTTTTCTTGCGATACATAATCCGCATCCCGCTGCTACATACTATGGCGAATAACCTCCTATGTAGAGCGAAGATTACTGCAAAGGAGGTTTTTTTATGTCTATTTTACTAAGAAATTTTGCATTTTCTGCAAAAGAGTTCAAGAGCATCAAGTCAATGGTTTTTGCTGCATTACTGGTGGCTCTTCACACAGTACTGGCTGTGTTTGTATCTATTCAGGTAACCCCATCATTAAGAATTTCAGTTTCGTTTCTTGCCAACTGTGCCATAGGGTATATGTTTGGACCTGTAATGGGCTTTGTGTGCGGTGGTTTAGGCGACCTTATACAGTTTGTCATTAAACCACAGGGTGCATATTTTCCGGGCTGGACTTTAAGTGCGGCACTTGCAGGCTTTATATATGGTCTGTTCTTCTATGGCTGTAATATGAAGGTTGCTGAGAACTTTGACTCTGGTAATTCAAAGGAAAAGAAGAGCTTTTTAAAGCTTATTGATGTTAAGTTTCTCTTAAGATGTACACTTGCACTGACAGTAGATACACTTCTTGTCAATGTGCTTCTTGGAACATACTGGTGCAGCATAATGTATGGAAAGGGTTTTGCATTTTATTTATCATTGAGATTTGCAAAAAATATGATACAGCTTCCAATTAATATTATACTTGCATATTATGTGCTGGGATTTGTTAAGTATATAGATAACAAGCTGTCAAGGTAGGCAGTGTAATATGGTATTTATCGGAATTTGATGTGTCAGAGGATTGAGCGGACTTTGAAGATGGGACTCATTAAATATCAGTCAGAGAAGTTTGGTGATGAATGTTTGCCTTGTCGAAGAAGAAATATAAATTCAACATTTGCATAGTCTGGTTGTTTAAGGTAGAATAACTGTAAATGTATAATTATGATGTAAGAGGTAAAATGTGGTCTTAGCCTGTGTCTGACGACAAAAATGTAATAAAATCTGAGAATACGATATTTATTGTAGTCTGGGTTGTCAGATGCAAAAACAGATTGTGCCGCTATGATAGTAATATAAACTTTCTGGCATCATAATTAATAAAAATATAAGACATATAACTGCAGGTATATAAATAGCGGTCTGAATTATGAGGCGGTTTGGAGGCAGGAAATAGCAATACACTGGTATACAGATAACAGCCTTAGTGGTAACAAAGAACGCAGCATAAGCAGTATATATGGGAATGGAGTAATATATGGCAAAGATAATGATAGCATCAGATATTCATGGTTCTGCTTACTATTGCAGACAGATGTTAGACAGATTTAAAGAAGAAAAAGCAGAAAGATTAGTCCTTCTTGGGGATGTTTTATATCATGGACCAAGAAACGACCTTCCTAAAGAATATGCTCCCAAGGAAGTTATTGCAATGCTTAATCCGCTTCGCAACCAGATAATATGCGTAAGAGGTAACTGCGATACAGAGGTAGACCAGATGGTGCTTGACTTTAATGTTCTTGCTGAACAGGCTTATCTTAACTTTAACGGACGTTCAATCGTGCTTGCACATGGACACAAGCTTGATGAGAAGAATATACCGGCATTATGTGAGGGCGACATTCTTCTTTGCGGTCATACACATGTTCCTAAGTGTGAACAAAGAGATGGATATATATATATGAACCCGGGTTCAGTATCTATTCCAAAGGAGAACTCAGCACATAGTTATATGATACTTGACGATAAGTTCTACTGGAAAGATGTAGAGGACGGAAGCATTTATATGACATACTAATATCAATTCTTATTTGAAATTTTTAATTATGATGTCTTATTTTAGCGGACAGCTTATTTCATAATTGTTTATATATTTTTAATTGCATTTGATAATATATGTGATAGAGTATTATCTAGTGATTGCCTGCTGGCAACGATATGATAAAGTGATTATGAAAGGCTGGATGATTGGATGAATAATTTTAAAGATAAGATGGCAAGATTCATGTATGGAAGATATGGGATGGATCAGCTTTCAAGGAATTTGTCCTTAATATGTTTAGTACTTCTTATCATCACTATGTTTGCAAGAAATAATGTGATATATACCATAGCACTGATTGGTATTATATATACATATTTCAGGGTGTTTTCGCGTAATATCTCAAAGCGTTCAGAGGAGAATGAAAGATATCTTAGATTTCACTACAAGGTTGTTGGTAAGATTAATAAGATAAAGTTTAGAATTGCAGATAATAAGACACATAAGATATTTAAGTGTCCTAGCTGTTCCCAGAAGATAAGAGTTCCAAGAGGCAAGGGCAGGATAAGTATTAAGTGCCCTAAGTGCAGAATAGAATTTATCAAAAAGACATGATATAAAGAATATTTAATGTAAAGCATATTTGTAACCTGTATGGTTATGAATATGCTTTTTTATTCTGAATATGTATTATTAATGTCAATTATATGGTGGAATATGAACCAGAAAATAGAAAATCTTCTGAATGTATCACTGGATGCGACAAGGGAGGAACTGGAAAGCTCGGAAAGCCTAAGCACAGGCTTTAACTGGCGTGATAATACGTGGGAAATAATTGTCAGGTATACAGGAAATCTTGAGAATATAAAAGCAAATTATAATGTATATGTAAGGGAATTGTTGTTTAATTATGCGATAATAGTGACAGATAAAGCTACAATAGAACTTATATCGCAGGAGCCGCAGATAGTTTATGTAGAAAAGCCAAAGAGCCTTTACTTCCAGTTAGAGCGTGCGAAATCTGCGGCGTGTGCTTCTAATGTGCGCGTAGGTCAGCCGGGGGCTTATGGGTATAAGAATATAAGCAGGAATATTAATGAAAGTATAAGTGAAAATACAAGTGGAAATATTGGCTCAGGTCAGACAGGGCATGGAATTGGCGATATAGCAGATAATGGGATACAGTATCTTAGTGGAAAAGGTGTAATAACAGCTATAATAGATACGGGAATTGATATATATAGCAGTGAGTTCCGTAATGCTGACGGGAGTACAAGGATACTGGATATATATGACCAGACGTTACAGAGGGAGTATAGTGCTGCGGATATTGATGCATTTATAGGAAAAGATAGAAATGTGTATACAGGTAGGGATATATCGCAGGAAGAAAATGAGGGAATTCCCGCATTTGACAATATACAGCACGGAACGAATGTGGCAGTTATAGCCTGTGGAAAGAGCGGTGTGGCATATGAGTCGGATATAATTGTTGTCAAGATGGGATATTCATATAATAATCAGTTTCCGCGAACAACCAGCCTTATGGATGCAATAGATTACATTATAAGAAAGGCGATGGAGTATAACAGACCGGTAGCTATTAATATAAGCTATGGAATGAATTACGGCGACCACAATGGCAATACTTTGCTTGAGAGTTATATAAATGCAGCTGCATCAGGCTATAAATGCAGTATATGTATAGGAAGCGGAAATGAAGCGGATAAGGCTGTCCATTATGGCGGTACCATTAAAAATGCCCAGACTGATACAGTTGAGATAGCAGTTGGTGAGTATCAGAGTTCTATAGATATACAGATATGGAAGTATTACTGGGATGATATAAGGGTAACGCTTATAAGTCCGGATGGCACTGAACGGGTTATAGTGACACATGGGAAGATAAGCAGATATACGCTTGGAAGAACTAATGTCATAAGTCTGTCAGGTGAGCCTTCGCCGTATAATCTTTATCAGGAAATATACATTAATCTACAGCTACAGGGAAGTTATATAACATCAGGCATATGGAAAATACAGCTTTATGGTGAAAATGTACGTCAGGGAACTTATAATATATGGCTTCCGGCAAGTGTATCATTAAACAGGGCAACAGGTGTTATAAGACCGGTTGCATACGATACAATAACTATTCCGGCAACTGCAGGTGGCTGCATATCAGTCGGGGCTTATAATTCATATACAGGTGCATATGCTGCATTTTCAGGGAGAGGCAGTGCTTTAACGGATGTACTTACAGCGGGAATAAAGCCGGATATTCTTGCGCCGGGTGTGGATATAAGTATAAGAAGGGATACCAGACAGGGAGTTGTGTATACAAGCGTGACCGGTACATCATATGCAACGCCGTTTGTGACGGGGGCGGCGGCACTTCTTATGCAGTGGGGGATAGTTATGGAAAATGACAGGTTTATGTATGGCGAGAAGCTAAAGGCATATCTACGAAGCGGAGCAAGGCAGCTTGATGGTGTGACACAGACACCTAATCCGGTAACGGGGTATGGGGCATTGTGTGTGGAGGATAGTATAAAATGATATTTTCATAAAAAGCATTTGCAATATATAAAGACAGGTTATAGTTAGTCAATTACTCGAAATATCATATATTCAACTCGGGAAATATAGAAAAATTCAAAATAAACTTGAAAAATATATAAACATTGTGGTAAAGTATGTTTATACAATAAAAGTATCATTGTAACAGATATTGGAGGAAGTATATGAAGATTTCAACTAAGGGAAGATATGCGCTCAGGGTTATGATTGACCTTGCAGAACACGATAATGGAGAATATATAACACTTATGGATATAGCAGGACGACAGGGAATATCAGAGAAATACCTTGAGTCAATAGTTTCTATGCTAAGTAAGAATGATTTCCTTACATCACTTCGTGGAAAGGGAGGCGGTTATAAGCTGTCAAGAAGACCTGAAGAATATACAGTTCTTAGTATTTTACAGTGCACGGAAGGTTCACTTGCACCTGTGGCATGTCTTGAGAATAAGCCTAACAAGTGTCCTAAGCTTTCAGAGTGTAAGACAATAACAATGTGGGAGAACTTTGAGAAGACTATTAATGATTACTTTGGCAATATAACAATAGCTGACCTTATTAATTCAGGTAATGGTATTGATAATTATGTTATATAGAAAAGAAAGCTCTTTTAGAACAGAAATATAACTTAAAAATGACGGCTGAATTAGAATGAAGTGTGACTGGTATGTTTGAGTGGAGTGAAGCATTTATAGAACGTGGTGGAAAAAGGGAACGAATACAGGCTATCAAAGTTATGCTCAAGCTTGGGCTTACTAAGGAACAGATACTCACAGAGTATACAAAAGAGGAAGTAGATAAGGCTGAGAAGTCTATGGAACAAAAAGATATCTAATAAATAGTGTCATGTACTAGATGTTTTAAAACAAATAGTACATGATATTTTATTATACAATAATTATATAAATATAAAAAATATATAAAAAATAATGTCGAAAATATTAAAAACTGTAAAAAATGTTGAATTTGTTACTCAATAGTACTATGATAACAACAGATTTTATTGTCGTGTATTGGAAGAAGTGGATGTGCTGCATTATTATATGTATGTAGTCTGTAATGAAGAACGTGATATATAATGTCTATATTTTATACCTATAGGAGGAATTGAGATGGGTAAAAAAAGAGAACAAGTTAAAGCTAGTGCAGCGGAGAAGTTCAGAAACAGACAACTGACTTATAAGATATCTGTTGCAGTAGGCTGTCTTCTTGGATTATGTCTTACACTTATGATAATTATAAGTGCAAGTATAGCAGCAAGATTTTTGAGCTCAAGTATAAGTGGTGAGTTTGAAGGTATTGCAGCTCAGAATGGACTTTCAGTACAGGAGGTAATAGATACAGCGGCTAATACAGCTACTATACTTCAGGATTACATAACTGATAAGTAAGATGAATACAGTAAGACAGGATATAGTGGTGAGACTGCAAAGAGCAGCGTATATGATATCCAGTTACAAGAGATGAATAAAGAGATGGAAGAGTTCATGGTCAGCGTTGCAACTTCAACAGTAACAGCCAGCGAGGGAATTGCAGGTGTTGGTGTGTTCTTTGAACCTGATGCATTTGACCCTTCTATAAAGGATTATACAGTGTATGTAAGTGAGTCTGATGCGAAGACAGGTAATGTACAGAGCTATGGTGCATACACATCATATGGTTCACAGGATTACTATAAGAATGCGGCTACTACAAAGCAGAACTGCTTTACTGACCCTTATGAAGACCAGGGCATTAAGATGGTAAGTGCTTCATTCCCTATTGAATATCAGGGAAAGACACAGGGGGTTATTCTTGTTGATATCAATATAAGTACATTCAGTAATCTCCGTTCATCAGATTCTGATTACAAGACAATGTATGTTGATGTATTAACAGGTGACAGCACAATCGTATATGATAGTGAGTCAGATGAATATACAGGACAGAAGTTAAGCAGCCTTATATCATCAAGCCAGTATGCAAAGATACAGTCAGGAATTGATACAGGAAAGAGCTTTAGTGTAACAACTAAGAAAGATAGTGGAGCAAAGGTAGTAAGATATTACTCTCCAATAAGTGCGGCAGGACAGACATGGTGGGCTGCCAGTGCACTGAATAAGACGGACCTTTTAAGCAAGACAATAATACTTGTTGCGCTTATGGTTATTATAGCAATCGCAACACTTGCTGTTATTGTTATCATAAGTTCACGTCTTGTTAAGAAGTATATAAAGCCAATAAGTGGTGTTGTCGAAGTGGCAGACAAGCTTGCTATGGGTGATTTCTCAGCAAGACCACAGTCAGAATATAATGATGAGATAGGACAGCTTTCTAATAAGTTTACAGAAATGTCAGAAAGACTTAATGAGATTATCAAGGATATATCAAGAGGTCTTAATGAGATGGCAGATGGTAACTTTAACATAGCGCCTGAAGTTGAACATGTAGGTGACTTTAAGGAGATAGAAGCCTCACTTATTAAGGTTATTAAAGATTTATCAAAGACACTTTCAGAAATAAACAGCGTAGCAGATATGGTAGCGTCTAATGCAAGCCAGCTTTCAGATGGAGCACAGTCTATAACAGAAGGTGCTACAGACCAGGCAAGCTCAGTTCAGGAGTTACAGAGTACTATTGCCAATGTATCTGACCAGGTAAATATGAACGCCCACAATGCTAATACAGCTAATGAAATGGCTAAGAAGGTCGGCGAAGAGATTGTCGAAAGCAATACACAGATGCAGGAAATCGTAAAGGCGATGGATACAATCAGTGAGAATTCTAAGCAGGTAAGCAGCATTATCAATACTATCAATGAGATAGCTTCAAGTACTAACCTTCTTGCGCTTAATGCTTCTATAGAGGCGGCAAGAGCTGGTGAAGAAGGAAGAGGCTTTGCTGTAGTAGCTACACAGGTAGGCAACCTTGCAGCACAGAGTGCTGAGGCAGCTAAGAATTCAGGAGAACTTATTGTTCAGGCTATCAATGCCATAGAAGAAGGAAAGCAGATGGTTGATATAGCAGCAGATAAGCTTATGGCATCTGTTGAGAGAACTAATGAACTTGTAGCCAATATTGGTGAGATATCTGAAGCATCTGAACAGCAGTCAGAGGCTCTTAAGCAGATATCAGAAGCTGCAAGCCAGATAGCTGCTGTTGTAGAAGAGAACACAGCTATGGCTGAGGAAAGTTCAGCAAGTAGTGAAGAGCTTTCATCACAGGCTGACAGACTTAAGGAATTAGTTGGCGCATTTAAGCTTATGGAATAAGACAGCTGATTAATGTGGTATAATGGAGTTTATATCATATTGCAATGTCTATCATGGTATTGATGAGATATGAAATGACATTAAATTCGTCTTGTCAGCATATGTATTAATAAATGGTATTACATGCTATATATGTATATAAATCAGTTAGAAATATTCATATAATAAAAAGATATCCGTCTATGTGCATGGAACATAGACGGATATCTTTTTTTATTTTTAAGTTGTCACTCAGATAAATGCTGTTATGACTACTGAAGGAGTGAAAGAACTCCCTGGTTAGACTGGTTAGCCTGAGCAAGCATTGACTGACCTGCCTGAGCAAGAATGTTGTTCTTGCTGTAGTTAACCATTTCCTGAGCCATATCTGTATCACGGATACGTGATTCAGCAGCTGTTGTATTCTCAACAACGTTATCTAAGTTAGAGATAGTGTGCTCAAGTCTGTTCTGTGCAGCACCAAGAGTTGAACGCTGTGAAGATACCTTCTGTACAGCTTCTGCGATACGGTCGATAGCTGCTGTAGCATCATCTTCTGTGTCTACCTTAAGACCATAAACACCGATACCTTTTGCATTCATAGCTTCGATTTTAACAGCAATCTTGTTATCAGAAGCAGAATCTGCACCAACATGAAGGCTGAATGAAATAGCACCATTTACTTCTGTGCTTTCAGTAAAGTCTGCACCTTTATCTTTAGCGATGTTTACAGTTGTTTCATTTGTAACACCTGTTGCTGCAGCAGAATTTGAATAGTATCCGGCTGTTGCTTCTGTTTTACCATCTGCCATTTTGCCAGCTAAAACATTTTCAGCGGAAACTTCTTTACCATTTGCATCATAGAGCTTTGTTGCATAAGCATAATCTTTACCATTTTTTGCTAATGTAGTTGCATCCTGTTTTGTATCACTTGTATATAATATTTCTCCATCTTTAAGAGCTTTAGTTAAGGTATCTCCAGTAAGTTCAGTTGTTTCACCTTTTTTGTAAAACTTAGTTCCTGTTTTTAAAGCAAATCCAGATTTCATAAATTTAGCAGTTGATGTCTTTGTAGGATCACCCTTTAAAAGATAAGTCTCATTAAACTTAGTTGTCTCTGAAACTCTGTCGATTTCAGATGTAAGCTGATCTATTTCATCCTGGATAGCCTTACGGTCTGTCTGAGAGTTAGTACCATTAGCAGACTGAACAGCAAGCTCATTCATTCTCTGAAGCATTGAGTGAACTTCTGTTAAAGCACCTTCAGCTGTCTGAACAGCAGATACACCATCCTGTGCGTTAGAAGAAGCCTGTGTAAGTCCGCGGATCTGCTTTCTCATCTTTTCAGAGATTGAAAGACCAGCAGCATCATCAGCGGCACGGTTAATCTTATAACCAGAAGATAACTTCTCAGCTGACTTAGACTGAGCTGAAGTTGTTACATTAAGCATTCTGTTAGCATTCATTGCTGTTAAATTGTGTTGTATTACCATAATACATACCTCCGTGTAAATAAAATATTTGTTAGAGGGGAATCCGTTCCCCTTATGAAAGATATATAATAAGCAGTGTTACCATGCTAACCCTGCGTATTATCATTAGATTTGCGTGCCTGCTTATCTTCTTTGATAAGACGGCGTATCTTGTTTAGTGTTTCAGGAGAAAGTCCCTGCTCAGCGTAGTAAGGTGATATGAATCTTGAAGTTTTTTTATCAGAATCAGAGCTGTTAGCACTGTTTCTTGCAAGAACCTTGCTTCGTACGATATTGAGCTCTCTTGGCGCATCAATAAGAAGATGGATATTGCCCTCAGAGCCACCAGAATATATAACCCTCACGTCATCACCGATATTGATGAATTCGCCGGGTTTGATAGTGAGTTTTAACACATTAACCTCCTTGTCTATGCAACAATCTGCTATAAAATGTTGCATCCCAAAACATATAGATGGAGGTAATAACATATGAGTACATCACAACCAATAAGAAGTACTGATGAACTGGAGGCATTTCGTGGATTTTATCTTGACAAGGAGCCTAATTTAAGGAATTATGCAATGATATGTATGGGAGTTAATACAGCGCTGAGAATAAGTGACCTGCTTGCACTAAAGTGGGGAGAAGTATACGACTTTGATAAGCAGTGCTTTAAGAAGCATATAATAATGTATGAGAAGAAGACGGGAAAAGAGTCACGAATAGCCCTTAATGGCAGTATTAAAAGCGGTCTTGGAAAGTATATGGAGTCGCTTGATTATGTGAAAAAAGGAGATTATATATTTACAGGAAGATACGAGGGGACACACCTTAGCCGTTCGCAGGCATTCAGGATAATAAAGCACGCGGCATATGTGCTTAATATGGAGATGGGAATAAGCTGTCATTCTATGAGAAAGACGTTCGGCTACTGTGCATGGAAGTGCGGAACACAGCCGGCTCTGCTTATGGATATATACAATCACTCATCATATGAGATAACCAAGAGATATCTTGGCATAAAGCAGGACGACAGGGACTCTGTGTTTCTTAAAGTTAATCTGTAAATGTTACTCTTAGTGCATAGTTTTCTGAATATTTATTAACTGACATGTGATAATGGTTAATAAATAATTTAGAAATAATTTTATTTAAAAATGTACTAAAGTGTTGAGGGAATATGACGATATATAAAACGTAATTAAGAATACGAATTAACAAGAATTTATAATGGGATGCAACATTTTATAGCAAATTGTTGCATCCCTTTTTGTATATTAGTATATGTAGATGTGCGGTGTAATATGTTATTGTACGGCACTGTGCGAAATCTAGGATATACATAAAAAGCCGTAATACAGTCTGAAATATTATATCCAGACCTGAATTACGGCTTTTTGACTTACGCCTTCACATCCGAAGGCTTATCAATCAGCTTAAGTATAATAGATTCTGCCCTGTTAGCAGATGACCTCTCGACAAACAGCCATACATTATCTATAGTAAGCTTATCGCCTGCTTTAGGTATGCGGTCAAGTTTTTCTGATATGAATCCGCCTAGTGAATCGTTATCCTCTGAATAAAGTTTGGTTCCTAATTCATCATTTATGTCATCAAGCTTACATGAAGCATTGATACGATAAGTGTTTTCACGAATCTTAGTCATGTCATCTTTTTCGTCAGTATCATATTCATCACGTATTTCACCAACGATTTCCTCTAAAAGATCCTCCGTTGTTATCATACCGGCTGTCTGACCATATTCATCTAGCACAATAGCTATGCTGTAACGCTTAAGCTGCATTTCTTTAAACAACTCAGACGCGTTCTTATGTTCATATGTAAAGAAAGGCTCACGCATAATCTTCCTTATATTAAATGAATCATCAACGTTAGTAACTATAAGATCCTTTATATTAAGTGTACCTATAACGTTGTCAGTATCATTTTCATATATAGGAATACGTGTATACATAGTACTCTTAAAAAGAGTGATAATGTCATCGTATGATGAGTTAACATCAGCGACTGTCATATCTATACGAGGTATCATGACATCCTTTACCGAAGTATCACCAAAATCAAAAAGGTTGTCAATAATCTGTCGTTCGTCTTTTTCTATGATACCCTCTTCATGGCTTACCTTAACTATTGTACGAAGCTCTTCTTCTGTTATAGTGTTGGAGTTGCCTTTGGAGCTAGCGCCAAAGAGTTTTAATACTATGCCTGCAAGATGGTCAACTATAAAAATAACAGGAGTCAGTACAACCATAAGTCCATATATAACAGGCGCATATAATAATACAAGCTTAGTGTTAAACTTTGAAGCAAGATTCTTAGGGGTTATCTCTCCGAATATAAGAACGAACAGAGTAAGAACACCAGTTGCGATACCAGTAGCATAGCTGCCCCATACATTAATAGTAAATGTTGTTGCAAGAGCAGAACATGATATGTTAACTATGTTGTTACCAATAAGTACAGCACTTAACATCTTGCCTGAATTGTCGATAATCTTAGCTACTAAAGCAGCATGCCTGTTACCTTCGTCCATAAGCGAGCGGATTTTTATACGGCTTACCGTCATAAATGCGGTTTCAGCAGATGAAAAGAAAGCTGAAAGAAATAATAAAATAATAATAGTTATAAGTTGAATATAACTGTCAGTGTCCAAGGAAATGTTCCTCCAATCCTTAATATAAAATATAGTTAACACATTTAAGTGTTATATTTTAACATTTTACAGTATTGGTAAAGGACTGTCAAGGGATGATAACTGCTGTTAAAGTAGAAAATGTTACTGTTTACAGCCATATATAGCATTTTAAAGATTAGCCCTTAACAGAACTGCAAAATGTAGTCTATAGCGTACAGATATCTCATATTATATAGAGAATAATGAATGTAGATGGCTGTTATCCGCAGGTTCAGTGGTGCAGTCAGGAGTATGTATGAATAAAGTATCAGTTATATTAAAGACACTTATAGTGGGCTATGTTATAACAGTTGCGGCACTTCTGCTGCTTTCATTCTGTCTGTATAAGTTCAGGGTTTCGGACAGCATAATATCAGTAGGGATATATGTTACATATGGTCTTTCAGCTCTGTGCGGAGGTCTTTTTCTTGCCAAAAGTATGAAACGCAACAGGCTTATGTGGGGCGCACTGTATGGAGTGATATATTTTCTTATATTATTTATTGTTTCGATAGCTGTGAATAAAGGTATGTCATCGGATATTGCCCAGATGGTAAAGAGTGCAGCACTGTGCATATTATGCGGAGCAGTTGGAGGTGTTATATCTTAGGTTGGAGTTCATTAAAATGTGATTTTATGATACGCGAATTTTCAATATTAATTAAAATATGTGTTAAATGCGATTGTATAGTATAGGGAAAATGTGATATTTATTAAATATATATTAAATGTATATTTATGCTATGAGAGCTTTACATGCTGATTAATGATATAAAAAACATGAATTGTGGACGAATATAGCGATACAAATATATAATTGATAGGTAAAATTTGTTTTTAGCAATTATATTATAATTATTATATTAATTAATAAAGAAAATGCTTACCGAGAGCTTGACAGATGAACCAGTATAATATTATTATAATAAGCTACCAGAAAATAAAAAATTATCTAAAAATGTAAAATAAAAAAAGGAAATTCGACAATAACATTGAATACAATAAAGGTAGGCAGTTTTTAAGTCTTACTATTACATAAGGAAAGAAGAGTTAATATGCCAATATATTCAAGTGAAGTAATAGAAGAGGTTGTGTCACGCAACGATATAGTTGATGTTATTTCCGGTTATATAAAGCTTAAGAAGAGTGGAAGTTCTTATGTTGGATTATGTCCATTCCATAATGAAAAGTCACCATCATTTTCTGTGTCAGGAACAAAGCAGATGTATCACTGTTTTGGATGCGGAGTTGGTGGTAATGTCATAACATTTGTTATGGAATATGAGAACTTTACATTTCCAGAGGCAGTAAAGCTGCTTGCGGACAGGGCAGGTGTTGACCTTCCTGTTATGGAGTACTCAGGGGATGACAGGCGTGAAAGAGATATTAAGACAAAGCTGCTTGAGATTAACAAGATAGCAGCTACATTTTATTATCATCAGTTAAAGTCGCCTGCCGGACAGGACGGACTTGCTTATCTTAAGGGAAGACAGCTTTCGGATAAGACTATCAATACATTTGGATTAGGCTTCGCACCCCAGCTTACTGGTGATTTGTACAGGATGCTTAAGGAAAAGGGATATGATGACGAGATATTAAAGGAGTCGGGACTGTTTACTTACGAAAAAGGTGTAAGAGAAAAGTTCTGGAACAGGGTCATATTTCCTATTATGGATATCAATAATAAAGTTATCGGCTTCGGTGGCCGTGTTATGGGGGATGGAAAGCCCAAGTACCTGAATTCACCGGAGACGAAGCTTTTTGATAAAAGTAAGAATCTGTATGGACTTAATGTGGCAAGGAGTGCAAGAAAGAATAATCTTATAATATGTGAAGGTTATATGGATGTTATATCTATGCATCAGGCAGGTTTTAATCAGGCTGTGGCATCGCTTGGTACGGCACTGACACCGGGACATGCACGTCTTATGAAAAGATATACGGATAATGTGCTTATAACCTATGATAGTGATGAAGCAGGTGTTAAGGCAGCTTTAAGGGCTATTCCTATATTAAAGGAAGCGGGACTTTCAACGAGAGTTATTAATATGCGGCCATATAAAGACCCTGATGAATTCATCAAGGCACTTGGCGCAGAAGCATTTCAGGAGCGTATAGATAAGGCGGAGAACAGCTTTATGTATGAAATCGGTATAATAGAGAAGAATTATAACAGAAGCGACCCTGAGAGTGAAACCGCATTTGAAAGAGAAGTAGCTAAGAAGCTTGCTGCATTTAGTGAGAAGCTTGAGAGAGATAACTATATGAAGGCTGTATGCAGGCAGTTTATGATACCAGAGGATGGTATGCGCCAGATGGTTATCAGGATTGGAAGTCAGGGCGGAATTATCACTAATAATGTGACTCCTGTAAGAAGGGCTGAACCGGTAAGAAAGAAAAAAGAAGATGGTGTAAGGCAGGCAGAGAAAATTCTGCTTACGTGGATGATAGAAGATGGCGATATATATGATAAGGTGAGGGAATATATACAGCCAGAAGACTTTATAGACCCGCTGTTTAAGGATGTTGCAGCTAAAATATACGAACAGTATGAGAGTGGCAGCATTAATCCGGCGGCGATTATAGGCTCATATAGTGATGGTGAAATGCATAGTGAGATAGCAGCTATGTTCAGCGCAGAATTAAGCGACTCTCTCAGCCGGTCAGAAAGAGAGAAGACACTGAATGATACAGTACTCAGGGTTAAGAAGAGCAGTCTTGATTATAAGCTTGAACATGCGACAGATGCTAAGACGATGCAGGATATCATAGGCAGGCAGATGAAGTTAAATAATATTCACATTAATTTGTAATACATGCGAAAGGTGGACCATTGTAATGGCAGTAAAGAAGGAAAACTTAAACGAAGAAGAATTAAAGGAAACTAAGAAGACAACTAAAAAGAAGGCTGATACAGCTTCATCAGAAAAGCAGGCTGCTAAGAAGCCTAAGAAGTCTAAGAAGGAAGAACCGGCACAGCAGGAGCTTTCAGAGGAAGAAGCAGCAAGATTAATGCAGGAAAAGTTCATGGATAAGTGCAGAGGTATCCTTGCAATAGCCAGAAAAAAGAAAAATGTCCTTGATTATAAGGAGATTATGGATTATTTTCAGGATACAGACTTTGAAGCTGATAAGATGGAAAAGGTGTTTGAGTTCCTTGAAGGCTGTAATATAGATGTCAAGATGAACGATGATGAGGTGGAAGAGGATGATATCATTCTTTCTGATGAAGATGATATTGATATTGAAAAGATTGACCTCTCAGTTCCAGATGGCATCGGTCTTGAAGACCCTGTAAGAATGTACTTAAAGGAAATAGGTAAAGTACCTCTTCTTAGTGCAGAGGAAGAAATAGAGTATGCCCAGAGAATGGAAGAGGGCGATGAGGAAGCTAAGAAGCGACTTGCCGAGGCCAACTTACGTCTTGTTGTAAGTATTGCAAAGCGTTATGTGGGCAGGGGTATGCAGTTCCTTGACCTTATTCAGGAGGGTAATCTTGGTCTTATAAAGGCTGTTGAAAAGTTTGATTACCGTAAGGGATATAAGTTCTCAACATATGCAACATGGTGGATAAGACAGGCTATCACAAGAGCTATTGCTGACCAGGCAAGAACTATACGTATTCCTGTTCATATGGTTGAAACTATCAATAAGCTTGTAAGAGTACAAAGACAGCTCTTACAGGAGTTAGGAAGAGAACCATCTCCAGAGGAAATAGCAGAAACTATGGATATTCCTGTTGAGAGAGTAAGAGAAATACAGAAAATCTCACAAGAGCCTGTTTCACTTGAAACACCTATCGGTGAGGAGGAAGACAGCCACCTTGGTGACTTTATTCAGGATGATAATGTTCCAGTTCCAGCAGAGGCAGCAGCTTCAACACTTCTTAAGGAACAGCTTGTAGAAGTTCTTGGAACTCTTACAGACAGAGAGCAGAAGGTATTAAGACTTCGTTTTGGTATGGATGATGGAAGAGCAAGAACACTTGAGGAAGTTGGTAAGGAATTCAACGTTACAAGAGAGCGTATCAGACAGATTGAAGCAAAGGCTTTAAGAAAGTTAAGACATCCAAGCAGAAGCCGTAAGCTTAAGGATTATCTTGACTAATATCAGGATAATGACAGGAGCTTTAATTAAATATAATATAGTTATGTACTTACAGATGTATAGAAGACAAATGTTTAACATAACGCTTTAATTAAACATAATATAGTTATGTACGGCTTGAGTTTAGGTATATTATAGCGAACGATTACAAATCAGGATTAACTTGTGGACATGCAGGTCTAATCCTGATTTTTGTAAATTAAGCAATAAGCAATAAGTGAGTAGATGTAAAAAATACACAAAAATAATTTGTTTTTGTGTATGATACAGATACATTTCAATAGATTAAGTAAAATATGTCCTTATAATACGACATATTTGTGCAATATTCTAATTATATAAATAATAAATAATAAAATAAGGAAGTTATATGGAATTATTGAAAATATCGGACAGACTAAGAAGTGCTGCCGGACTTGTATACAAGGGGGCAAGAGTTGCAGATATAGGCACAGACCACGGATATCTTCCTATATATCTTGTGCAGAATGGAATATCAGAGTGTGTCTATGCGTGTGATGTGAGGAAAAAGCCTTTGGAGAGAGCACAGGCGCATATAAGTTCATATGGACTTGATGATAATATAACTATAAGACTTGCAGATGGTCTTTGTGGCATACAGAAAGATGATGTGGATACGGTAACGATATGCGGAATGGGCGGAAAGCTTATGAAGGATATTATCGAAGCCGGCAAAGACAGGCTTAGTAATGGTATGCAGCTTATACTTTCTCCGCAGTCAGAGGTCCGCGAATTTAGGGCATATCTGTTAGAGAACGGCATAGATATATTATCAGAAATGATGATAAAAGATGAGGGAAAGTATTATTTTATAATGGATTGTGTGTACCATGATATGGCAGAGAGAGCTGTATACAATAATAATACACATTTGCAGGGAAAAAATGCAGCAGAGTATACAGAGGAAGAGCTGAGGTATGGAAGATATCTTATAGATAACCACTCAGAAGTATTAAAAGAATATCTTGATAAGGAATATGGCAGCTTTATAAGTATACAGAAGTCACTTAAGGAACAGAATGTCAAGAAGCCATCAGCCGCGATAGAAAAAAGATTACAGGAACTTGAAGCTGATATTGAGTATAACAGAAAGGCTGAATTAAGTTGTTGTGCGCAAGATGCGCACAGAAATGAGGATTAATATGAAATTATCACAGATGGCAGCAGAAGCTGCGGCTAATTATGAGTATGATATTATTATGGCAAAGGTCAACGGAAAGCTGACAGAAATATCAGACAGGGAAATACAGGATGAAAAGGTGGAATTCATAACAGTAGGCGACTCTATAGGTAATGAAACTTATAAGAGAAGTGTACTGCTTCTTATGCTTAATGCCATACATAAGATAGATAAGGAAAAGAAGATAAAAAAAGTTACAGTTGAATTCTCATTAAGCAAGGGCTTATACTGTGAAATCAAGGGAGATTTCACGATAACAGAAGAATTCCTCGCAGAAGTCAAGAGAGTTATGTTAGAGGATGTTAAAGCTAATATTCCTATTAAGAAGGCAGGAATGAAGACCTCTGAGGCTATTAAGCTTTTTGAGGAGCATGGCATGAGCGATAAGACACGTCTTTTCAAGTACAGAATAAGTTCATATGTAAATGTATATAGCATAGAAGATTACAGTGATTATTTCTATGGCTATATGGCATCACACACAGGAATACTTGGTGTGTTTGACCTGTTTAAGTATGATAAAGGCTTTGTACTCCAGCTTCCAAGAAAAGAGTCACCAAAGACTGTGCCAGAATTCGCACCACAGGCAAAGCTTTTTAATGTACTTGAAGAAACAAGTGAATGGGCAGATATGCTTGGCGTGGATACTGTTGCATCGCTTAATGAGCACATAATAAGCGGTGATATTAATTCACTTATTCTTGTTCAGGAGGCACTTCAGGAACAGAAGATAGTTGATATTGTCAATAAGATTAAGAAAAGAGATGGCATTAAGTTCATAATGATAGCTGGTCCATCATCTTCTGGCAAAACAACATTTTCACACAGATTATCAATACAGCTTCGTGCAAGCGGTTTTAAGCCACATGCCATAGGCGTTGACAATTATTTTGTGGAGAGAGAGCAGACACCTGTTGATGAGAATGGCAATTATAACTTTGAGGATATCCACGCAATAGACATAAAGCTTTTCAATGACCATATGACTTCTCTTCTTAAAGGTGAGAGAGTTGAACTTCCAGAGTTTAACTTTGTGACAGGAAGAAAGGAATATAATGGCGATTATTTACAGTTAGGTGATGAGGATATTCTTGTAATAGAGGGTATCCACTGCCTGAATGATGAACTTTCGTATTCACTTCCTGTTGAAAGTAAGTTTAAAATATATATCAGTGCGCTTACACAGCTTAATGTTGATGAGCACAACAGAGTAGCAACAACTGATGGACGTCTTATAAGACGTATGGCAAGAGATTACCGTACAAGGGGTGCTTCTGCCAAGAAGACTCTTTCTATGTGGGAGTCTGTAAGAAAGGGTGAGGAGAAAAATATTTTCCCTTATCAGGAGGAAGCGGATGCTATGTTTAACTCAGCTATGGCATATGAATTATGCATATTAAAGCCAATAGTAGAGCCATTGCTTTTCTCAATAACAGAGGATGACCCGGAATATCAGGAGGCTAAGAGATTACTTAAGTTCTTAGCATATTTCCTTCCTTGTCCAGCAGACAATGTTCCAATTAACTCAATAATGAGAGAGTTTATTGGTGGGGGATGCTTCAGGGTGTAATATTGTTTTCAGAATAGAAAATAATAATATTGAAATCATACAATGTGGAACACATTATAGGGATAAGTAGAAATATGAATTGAAAGAATACTCGGTCACAGCCGACTCGGTTGTGACCGAGTATTCTTTTTTGATAATATAATTACAAAATGTAATATTTGATAACTTGTTATTTTCTAAATGAGTTCTTATACTCTCTGGACATTTCAAAAAGCTCATTGACATACCCTGGAGTTTTGTTATCAATATTATTCTTAATCTCACTAAGTATATCTATGTAGTCGCCAAGGAGTGCACTTATATCTTCTGAGTTAGATGCACATATCTGGTCCCACATTTCAGGGGATGAAGCGGCAACCCTTGTCATATCGCGAAAGCTTCCGGCGGCAAGCATCTGCATATGCTTTTCACTGTCGTCATGCTTTGAAACAAGCTTTACAAGAGCTGTTGATATAAGATGTGGAAGGTGGCTTATGGCAGCAACAGTCTTGTCGTGAGTCGCATAATCCATAACTATAGGGTTTGCCTTCATATCACATATAAGTGCTTTAAAGCGTTCAAGCTGGGCGTCTGTTGTTTTGGCGGTAGGAGTGATTACATAGCGCGCATTTTTCATAATAGCTGCTGAGGAATTAGCGTAGCCTGTAAGCTCTGAGCCAGCCATAGGATGACCGCCGATAAACATATCCTCCATATCAAGCTCTTTGACAGCATTATGTATAGAAGTCTTAACACTTCCGACATCAGTTATTATACAGTCTTTTTTGGCTATATTTTTTAACTGCTTAAGGTAATCGTTCATAGTTATTACAGGTGTGCAGAGTATTATAAAATCACAATCAGCCAGTCTGTTATCAATGCAGTCAAGTACATCATCCACAACCCCGTCTTTTTTAGCCTCATATACAGGTTCAAGCCTTCTGCTTGTTGCAGCTATATTATAATTATTACCAGACTCCTTAAGTGCGTGTGCTATAGAACCTGCGATAAGCCCGAAGCCTATAAAACCAACTTTACAATCCATAATATACTTAACCTCATTTCCTACAATTTAATAACATTAATTATATATACATATAAGTATAATCGAAATATAATGATTGTTATAAATTTTAGCACTTTAAAGTGTTAGTGTAAAGGGCTGTGATTAAATATATTTAAAGAAACTTGTCATAGAACATTTTTACAGGGAAGTTTATTGACAAATCGTTTCATTGTGATAATATTTGAAAGTGAGTAAATATGTGATTGAAAGCACCAGAGAAGTATGGCTGGTGCAGGAATGAGGTTTTAAGATGGCTAATACAACAACTTATAATCCCAAGTCTATCGAGCCAAAGTGGCAGAAGTATTGGGCAGAACATGAAACATTTAAAACAGATGTATGGGACTTTTCAAAGCCAAAGTACTATGCGCTTGATATGTTCCCTTATCCATCAGGAGTAGGTCTTCATGCAGGTCATCCAGAGGGATATACAGCTACAGATATCACTTCACGTATGAAGAGAATGCAGGGATATAATGTACTTCATCCAATGGGATATGATTCATTTGGTCTTCCAGCTGAACAGTATGCTGTTAAGACAGGTAACAATCCTAACGGATTTACAGAAAAAAATATAGAAACATTTACTAAGCAGCTTAAGGAGCTTGGCTTCGACTATGACTGGAGCAAGACTTTAGCAACAAGTGACCCTAAGTTCTACAAGTGGACACAGTGGATATTCAAGCAGTTATATCTTGACGGATATGCTAAGTATATAGATATGCCGGTTAACTGGTGTGAGGAGCTTGGTACAGTTCTTTCCAACGATGAGGTTATTGATGGCAAGTCAGAGCGTGGCGGATATCCTGTTGTAAGAAAGAATATGAAGCAGTGGGTTATCGACCAGGTAGCATTTGCAGATAAGTTACTTGAAGGACTTGAGCATATCGACTGGCCAGAGTCTACTAAGGAAATGCAGAGACACTGGATAGGCAAGTCAGAAGGTGTTGAGGTTGACTTTAAGATTGATGGTGGTGGAGATTTCTCTATCTTTACTACTTGTATTGAAACTATATATGGTATTACATTTATGGTACTTGCACCAGATGGAGATGTCGTTAAAGAGCTTATGCCAAGAATTCAGAATAAGGAAGAGGTAGAAGCTTACATCGCAGAAACAATCAAGAAGAATGATATGGATAGAACAGAGCTTAATAAGACTAAGTCAGGCTGCGTTCTTGAAGGAATATATGCTATTAATCCTGTAAATGGCAAGAAGGTTCCTGTATACATCGGCGATTTTGTTCTTGCTAACTATGGTACTGGTGCTGTTATGGCAGTTCCAAGCCACGACCAGAGAGATTTTGAGTATTCAGAGGCACATAATATTCCTAGAATACAGGTTATTGATGGTGCTGATGTATCAGAGAAAGCATTTGAGAAGTATGATTATCTTGGCAAGGGCTGCAAGCTTATCAACTCAGAAGAATTCACAGGTCTTACTGTAGAAGAAGCCAAGGAAGCTATTACTCAGAAGCTTGAAAAGATGGGGGTAGCAAGAAGAAAGGCTAACTATCATTTCAGAGAGTGGATATTTGCAAGACAGAGATACTGGGGTGAACCAGTGCCTATCGTATATCTTGAGGATGGACAGATTCACGTTCTTGATGATGATGAGCTTCCACTTATCTTACCAGAACTTGAAGATTACAAGGGTAAGAATGGACAGGCTCCTCTTGAAAATGCGACAGAATGGAAGCAGTATGAACATAATGGACTTAAGGGTAAGAGAGAAACTTCAACTATGCCGGGTTCAGCAGGTTCAAGCTGGTATTATATGAGATATATTGACCCTGATAATGACAAGGAACTCTGCGACCCAGAACTTCTTAAGCACTGGCTTCCAGTTGACCTTTATATCGGTGGACCAGAGCATGCGGTTGGACATCTTATGTATTCAAGAATATGGAACAGATATCTCTACGACAAGGGTATATCACCAGTTGCGGAGCCATTCCAGAAGTTAGTTCATCAGGGTATGATTCTTGGTTCTAATGGTATCAAGATGGGTAAGAGATTTCCAGAGTTCGTTATCAACCCAAGCGATATCGTAAGAGAATATGGCGCTGATACATTAAGACTTTACGAGATGTTCATGGGACCTCTTGAAGCTTCTAAGCCTTGGAGCCAGCAGGGTGTTGAAGGTGCAAGAAGATTTATCGGTAAGGTATGGAACTTCTTCACAACTGAAGGCAATGTTGTTGATGAGGATGTTAAGGAGCTTGAAAAGGTATATAACCAGACTGTAAAGAAGGTTACAGATGACTTTGAAAAGCTTGGCTTTAACACAGCTATCAGCCAGATGATGATATTTATGAATGCTGCAACTAAGCTTGGCAAGTGTTCAAGAGAATATGCAGAAGGCTTTATAAAGATGTTTTCTTGTATCTGCCCACACGCAGGCGAGGAAATGTGGAGCGTATTAGGTCACGATGATACTATAGCTTATGAGAGCTGGCCAACATACGATGAAGAAGCCTGCAAGGAAGACACTATAGAGATAGGTGTACAGGTTAACGGTAAGGTTAAGGGTACTGTTTCTATAGCTGTTGATGAGGATAAGGAGTCTGTTCTTGAAAAGGCTAAGAAGGCTGTTGAGGGCAAGATTACAGGTAATATTATTAAGGAAATATATGTACCGGGTAAGATTGTTAATATTGTTGCGAAGTAAGGTGTGATTTAATTAAAATGTTATCGTTAAGTTATGAATGGATAATTAAGCTGTTATTAGCTGGCGGATGTTAGTCAGGGGCTTATTAGGTCATTAATGAGAGATTAAGTTGCTATTAGGTTGTGGCATAATTTTGGTTAATTGACGAACGGACGATATAAGACACGGGAAGGCTGTCACTAATGATACTTCGGACACCAGAAAGCTGATTGGTTGTTTCTAATACTTTCCATATAGATATTGAATACGGACGATACCGTTCGGACGCGCCGTCCTTGGCGCGGCCTCACTTGCGGGTACATCCTTGTACCCGCATATCTGTATGAAGAAGGAAAGTATAAGAAACAGCACAATCAACTTTCAAGTGTGTTCTCCGTATTATTAGCAACAGCCTTCCTGCCCCTTATGTCGTCCGTTTGTCAATAAATATAATCAACCTGTATACAATAATTAACGTGCAAAAGCCATACTGTAATTATCACACAACTGATACAATAAATATCACTTCGGCGGATTACCATCAGGAACAATCTGCTTATATATCATTTCACAGTCCTGCCTTGTGAACTGGACACCTGATTGCTTGGCTTTCTGGCTTAAGGCAAATATCAGTGGAACAAGTTCTTCTTTACTTTTACCCTTTGATAAAGTCCTGAATTCATTTAATAAAAGCTGCTTCCTAAAATCAGTTTCTGACATAACTATAATAATCCTCATTTCTGCGCACGTTTTTGCGCATAACAGGTTTGTGCAGGTGCGCACAGACACAAATCCCGTGTGTGAAAAATAGATTTTTCACACTAATAACGCCTATAATTTATTTACATATAAAGATATGTAAGGGCAATATAAAATATGTTTCCGACTTATTAGTTGTCGTTATTATCATCAGAATTAAAATTTAAATCAAGAGAGTCAAGTTGTCTTAAATATTCGTTATACAAGTCCCGTTGGTTTGAATTCATAAAATTATTGAGTATATTATTGCCGGAACTATTATTACCACTATTTACATCATTCGCCATATAATTTCCACTATTAAAATACTGATTATTGCTGTTACCATTACCAGAATAACCACTGTCCATATTAGCCTGATTACCATTAAAAGAACCGTTAAACATATCCATCATATTGAACATATCGGACATTTTGCTGAAGCTGCGGTATGTGTTAATCATATTGATAATATTGCCGGAGCAGTAGGTAGTTATGGTATTCATAAGCTTTTCATTGTTTAGAATTTCATTAATAGGAGTATTAAATGTGATGCCGCTGCTGTTGCTGCATGTTTTAAAAATATTACAGTTGGCAGGTGAATTATAAAAACGTATGGTGTTTTTAAGTTCACTTGTACGTATTAGTGCTGATACACGGCGCTGCATATTGTATTCCATAAATGGAAGGATTGCTTTGATAAGCTGGATATAATCAGGCTGGGTTAATATATCGAACTCGGTTACAGGGATTTGTTTAGGCATTATATTACTGTCCATATCATTTTGTATTAATATATTCTTCAAAATATTTTATATGACATATCTTAGTGTAAGTTTGATAGTCTGATAAAATAGATGAATGGTAAAAATTGCTTCTGATACGTGTATTATATTTTCCTAAAATAAGTATATCATACATGATTTTAATACTATAAATGAGCAGATTGAAAATATTGTAAAAGTACATATGAGCTGGAAACACATATTAGATAAGAGTTGCACACAAAAGTAACTTTAAGAAATATTAATATAAAAAGACGGCAGACACACAGCCGCCCAGTCCCCACATCATATACCGGGTAAGCGCACCATATGTCTGCCTTATCAGAATAAAGAATACCTTAGAAGGTGATTAGCATCCGCAGCCATTGTTGCAGCCACAGCCGCCGTTGCATCCGCATCCGCCAAGACCTAAGGCGTTGCCACAGTCGCCACATCCACCACATAAGAGGAGGAGACAGATAATCCATATACAGTTGTTAGAACCACATCCGCCACAGCCGTTGTTGCAGCCACAGCCATTGTTATCAAAAAGAAGTAAAAGAATAATAAGCCATATGCAGTTGTTAGAACCACAACCACAGTCTCCACATCCGTTGCATCCTCCGCAGTTTGTTGCTGCTAAATCACTCATAAATAATCCTCCGATTAAAACATTTACAATACAATAATATGATAATGGGCTTGTTAGTGTTACTTATTTGGGGTGAAATATTGCAATATTTATGAAATTATTATATCATCAAAGGGTATGTGTAAAGTTACAAGGCATACCGCGAGTGTATACATTATGACACAGATAGTATGCTGCTGTAATAAGTGCGGATTATAGGACGCATAGATAGGAGCGTATAGATATGAAAGTATCAGTTATTATTCCTTCGCTGAATCCGGATGAAAAGTTAGTTACGGTTGTGGATTCGCTGATAAGGAAGGGATTCGGGGATATAGTATTGGTAAATGATGGAAGCGATGAGAGTCATATGTGGCCATTTGAGAAGGTTGGGGCTTATAAAGAATGTACGATTCTTACGCACGATGTTAACAGAGGCAAGGGAAGAGCCTTAAAAACAGCATTTGAATACTGTATCAGCAACAGAAAAGATTACGATGGCGTAGTGACGGTGGACGGCGATAACCAGCATCAGGCAGATGATATATATAACTGCTGCGAAGCTATGATTCGTGAAGACAAGGTTGTGCTTGGCGTAAGAACCTTTGACGGCGATGATGTTCCGTTTAAGAGCAGGTTTGGTAACAATCTTACAAGCTTTGTGTTTAAGGCTATGTGTGGACTTAACATATCAGATACACAGACGGGGCTAAGGGCAATACCATATAGATATCTCCAGACCTTCTGTGATATTGAGGGTGAGCGTTTTGAGTACGAAACGAGGATGCTCTTAGAGTTTAAGAGATCAGATATTCCATATATGGAAGTGCCTATTAAGACAGTGTATATTGAGGAAAATGCATCCACACATTTCAACCCGGTCAAGGACTCAATAAAAATATACAAGGTGATTTTCAAGTACACATTTTCTAAAACAGCGCCAAAGTATGTGCTAAGCTCATTAGCATCGTGGGTTATAGATAATTTAATATTTAATTTACTTGAAATTTTTCTTGTTATGATTACAATATCATTAAGACTGTTAGTGAGTACAGTTATAGCAAGAGTGATATCTTCTATATTCAACTTTACCATGAACAAGAAGCTTGTGTTTAAGTCAGATAAGGATACGAAGTCGGCAGCAGTGAGGTATTATATACTGTGGTTCTGCCAGATGATAGTGTCGTATCTTCTTGTATACATATTTACAAAGCTGCTTGCATCGGGCAATGTAGCAGTTGCAATAACCAAGATAATAGTTGATGTAGTTCTGTTTGTTATAAGCTATAACATACAGAAAAGATGGGTATTTAAGTAAAGATTAATAAGAATGAGGAAAGTGATGAAAAAGAATGTATTAAAGTGGGTGGGACGTATTGGTGCCACTCTGTTGACAACAATAGTTATTCTTGTAGCAGGTCTGTACTGTGTTATGGCTATGTTAGCCTGGGGACCATCAAAAGTGGCTAAGAAACAGTTTATTATGTCACTACAGGAAACTGGAGAGCTTGGCTTTATGGCAAACTGGTTCTGTTCGCAGGAGGAGATTGACAAGATTAAAGAAGAAAATTCTGTAAAGGACACAACGGATATAACAGATTCAAGCCTTGTTGTTATAGGCGGTGAAACTAATGAAGATGAGGAAGACCTTTATGTGGTAGATATTAAGGGTGAGGCTTACAGCGGAAAGCTTATGATAGTTAAAGATCCATCAAGACTTTTTGTTGGTACAGTACCGGAGTTCAAGCTTGAGAAAGGCTGGACAGTTTCAGAGATAGCACAAAGATATGATGCAATTGCAGGTATTAATGGTGGTGAGTTTGTTGACTCAACACCACAGACAGCAATGCCTATCGGACTTGTCATGGTAGATGGCAATGTATTAAACGGTAATCCAAATGAGACATATCATGTAACGGGTATAACATTTGATAACAAGCTTGTTATGGGTAATATGACAGCATCTAAGGCGCAGGAGCTTGGTGTAAGGGACTGTGTCAATGCAAGCAGCGATATAGGACCATTCCTTGTTATAAATGGAGAGGCACAGGATGTTGATGGTGTCGGTGGCGGACTTAATCCACGTACAGCCATAGGACAGAGAGCTGATGGAGCGATACTTCTTCTTGTGGTTGACGGAAGACAGGTAACAAGCCTTGGAGCTTCATTCTCAGACCTTCAGGATATTATGCTTCAGTATGGAGCGGTCAATGCATCAGCTATGGATGGTGGAACATCAACACAGATGTATTATGATGGTGAAGTTATCAATAAGCCATATTCACCAACAGGTCCAAGAACACTGCCAACAGCATTTTTGATTAAGTAAGGATGGAAATGGAGATTATATGCCAGATATGAATAATAAAGCTAATAATAATAACAATTTCTTTAAAAAGCTGTCGGCTTTTAAGAGATTTCTTATAATATATGCAGCTGTGCTTGTTGTATTAATTGCTCTAGGGCTGGTATTACTGCATAGCTTTCTTAAGGATTATGAGTCAGGACGTCCTGCTAATACTATGGATACACTTGTAACACACATTGAAAAAGGTGATGTAGGAGAGTGGATTGATAAGTGTGGGCTTCTTAGTGAGTTTGAAACACAACAGATAGTAACAGATTATTTTAATGATATATTTACTGGAAAGCAGATAAGTTATAAGAAAAAGGCTGGCGAGTATTCAGAGAGCAAGCCTGTATATGTATTATATGCAGGTAACGATAAGATAGCCAGTGTAAGTCTTGACGAGAGCAAAAAGAATATGCATAAGTTTACAGAATGGAAGATATCTTCTATTGATTTTAATGTAAATGCAAAGGATAACCACGCTGTTAATGTAATGGTTCCTAAGGGAAGCAGGGTTGAACTTAATGGTGTAAGTGTGTCTGAAAGTTATATAACTGGTGAGAGCGAGGTCGATTTATGTAAGCATATAGGTGATTACGTAAATGTACCACTCAATGAAGTGTATGAGATTAGCGGACTGTTTGCAGCACCACAGGTTAAGGTATACTCAGGTGATAAGGAACTTGAAACAGAGCTTGAAAAGAGTGGATATGTTGCATATTATCCAGGTGATGAGTCACTGTTGGAGGAGGAAACTCCGCATATACTTCTTATAGCTGAAGATTACGGAAAGTATATGATTAACAGAGGAAGTCTTGAAACTTTGTCAAGTTATATGATAGGTACGGCTAGAGAGTATATGAGCGATATACCAGCTATAGATGTGTATCTTATAGGAAGAACATTTACATACGATACAGCAGATGAGAGTGTAAGTAACTTCAGAAAGTATTCTGATGACTGTTATTCTTGTGATGTTGATTACAAGCTTAACGTAAAATGGTCGTCAGGAAGCACGACTTATGATATTGCATTGACTTACATATTCGTTAAGCAGGATAGTGAGTGGATGTTAGCGGACTTTAAGATTAGATAAGAGGATTATACTATGTCATCTAAAAATAAACGTAATTTTATTCTTCAGGGTTCCATACTTGCTATGGCTGGAATATTTGTAAGAATAATAGGAATGGTATATAGAATTCCAGTATTGAATATTATTGGAAGTGAAGGTAATGGAATATACGGAACGGCGTTTAATGTATACAATATTATGCTTGTGCTGTCTTCGTATGGTCTTCCAATGGCTGTTTCCAAGCTTATATCAGCAAGATTTGTAAAGAAGAGGTACAAGAGTGCTGTAAAGATACTTAAGTGTTCACTTATCGTAGGTACAGTTACCGGTGGTGTGGCTGCACTTCTTGTATTCTTTGGTGCAGATTTTATTGAAAATGTAGTATATGGTGGGGGAATTCCCGGACTTGCGATACCTTTAAGAGTTCTTGCACCGACTATATTTCTTGTTGCCATACTGGGTGTCTTAAGAGGCTTCTTTCAGGGGCAGGGAACTATGATACCGACAGCTGTGTCGCAGATAATCGAGCAGATAGTCAATGCTGTTGTAAGTATTGTGGCAGGTTATATGCTTATTAAGGCATATGCCACAGCTAACAATGCCTCAGCATATGGTGCAGCAGGAAGTACACTTGGTACGGCCATGGGAGCGCTCACAGCTCTTGTGTTTTTCGTATTTCTTTATATACTGTATCGTCCTAAGTTTATGAAGATGGTTGCAAGGGATAATAGCTCGAATTGGAGAGATACTAATCAGTATATATATAAGACAATTCTTATGACTATGCTGCCTATTATCTTGAGTCAGACATTTTATCAGATAAGTGCTCTTTTAGATGATGTGATGTTTAGTAATATTATGATGACAAGAGGTGTGTCATCTAATATCACAAGGGATTTAGGAAATTTCAGTTCAAGTTATACACTGCTTATCAGTATTCCGCAGGGTATAGCGACAGCGCTTTCAGCTTCTATGCTTCCAAGTATAGTTGCCTCTTATACGAATGGTGAGCAGGAGGGTGTATACTCAAAGCTTACTAAGACATTAAAGACTAATATGTTCGTTGCTGTGCCTTCCTTCATAGGTTTATTTGTTATAGGTGAGCCTATCATCAAGCTTTTGTTTGCAAGGTATGACAGCGTACAGGGTGGTATGATGTTAAAGATAGGTGCTATTGCGATAGTATTCTATACACTTTCGACTGTGACAAGCTCAGCGCTTCAGGCAGTTGACAGAATGAAGGCACCTATGGTTCACTCATTTATATCACTTGTTGTTCATATTGTGCTTGTTGTTATATTATTATGTACAACTAATCTTGGAATATATGCGCTTGTAATAGGCAATGCTTCATTCCCTGTTATTATATTTGTATTAAATCTTAGGACTCTTTACATGGAAGAGGGTTACAGGCTTCCGGTTATGAAGGTATTTTCAAAACCAGTCATATGTTCAGCATTTATGGGTGTATGCACATTATTATCATACAATGTGATGTATAATGTTACATCATCTAATGCAGTTTCAGTGGTGATAGCACTTGTTGTTGCACTTATAACTTACTTTGTGCCATATATGTTCATAACAAAAACGATAAGGCTTTTGAACCTGTGAACTGACTAAATAGAATAGATTATCAGAAAGAGAGGAAAGAACATGCAGAATAAATTCACAGAGCAGGCAAGAAAAGTCCTTGAACAGGCTGCATTTGCGGCAGAAGTCAACGGACATTGTTATATAGGTTCAGAACATCTCCTGCTTGGACTTATTCAGGTTGAGGACTGCCTTGCAGGCAGGGTTCTTCTTAACAATGATGTTACAGAGAACAAAGTACTTAATCTTATATATCAGCTTATTGCACCAGACTGTGCAGTAAGTGTTAAAGAACCGGCCGCATATACTCCAAGAGTTAAGAAAATTCTTGTCGGTGCAGCCAATGAAGCAGCCAGATTTAAGGCTGACAGTATAGGAACAGAGCATATTCTAATAGCTATGCTTAAGGAAACAGACAGTGTGGCATCAAGACTTCTTAATACAATGGGAGTATCTGTAAAGAAAATATATACAGAACTTCTTGAAGGTATGGGAGAAGATGTTTCACGATTAAGAGAGGACTTCCAGAACGGACGTATAAAGCAGAAGGATAAGAAGGCAACTGCCATGCTTGACCAGTACAGCCGTGACCTGACAGCACTCGCAAGGGAAAAGAAGCTTGACCCGGTTATAGGAAGAGAGCAGGAAATACAGAGAGTTATCCAGATACTTTCAAGAAGGACCAAAAACAACCCATGCCTTATAGGCGAGCCTGGTGTTGGTAAGACAGCAGTTGTGGAAGGACTTGCACTCCGTATAGTAGAGGGAGAGGTTCCTGAAACTATAAAGGATAAAAGACTTGTAACACTTGATTTATCAGGTATGGTAGCTGGTTCTAAGTATAGAGGAGAGTTTGAGGAAAGAATAAAGAGAGTTATTGCAGAAGTTAAAAATGCAGGTAACGTAATTCTTTTCTTGGACGAAATTCACACAATCATAGGTGCTGGTGGCGCAGAGGGTGCTATCGATGCTTCTAATATATTAAAGCCATCTTTGGCAAGAGGTGAGATACAGCTTATAGGTGCTACAACACTTGAAGAGTACAGAAAACATATAGAAAAGGATGCTGCCCTTGAAAGAAGATTTCAGCCGGTTAAGGTTGAAGAGCCTACAGAGGAAGAGGCAGTTGATATTCTTATGGGTCTTAAGGAAAAGTATGAGGAACACCATAAGGTTAAGATAACAGATGAGGCTGTTAAGACAGCAGTCAAGCTTTCTAAAAGATACATCAACGACAGATTTCTTCCAGATAAGGCAATCGACCTTATCGATGAGGCATCATCAAGGACAAGGCTTGATGCTTATGCAGTGCCAAAGGATATTAAGAAGCTTGAGGTACAGATAGATGAGCTTTCAGTAGAGAAGGAAAATGCGATAAAAGAAGAAAGATATGAAGAAGCTTCAGACATCAAGAAGCAGCAGACAAGAAAGAAGGCAAGACTTGAGAAGTTAAAGGATAAGTGGAGAGAACAGATGGATACAACAGACTTAGTAGTTGATGATGATATCATCGCCAAGACTGTTGCTATGTGGACAAAGATACCTGTTGCCAAGATAGCAGAGGCAGAATCTGAGAAGCTTATCAATCTTGAAAATACACTTCACAACAGGGTTATAGGACAGGATGAGGCTGTCAGTGCTGTTGCAAAGGCTATCAGACGTGGAAGGGTAGGACTTAAAGACCCTAACAGACCAATAGGTTCATTCCTTTTCTTAGGTCCTACAGGTGTTGGTAAGACAGAGCTTTCAAAGGCTCTTGCAGATGCTATGTTTGGAACGGATAACTCACTTATAAGAGTTGATATGTCTGAGTATATGGAAAAGCATACGGTATCCAAGCTTATAGGTTCACCTCCGGGATATGTAGGATACGATGAGGGTGGACAGTTAAGCGAAAAGGTGAGAAGAAACCCATACTCAGTAGTACTTTTTGATGAGGTGGAGAAGGCACATCCTGATGTGTTTAATGTGCTTTTACAGGTGCTTGATGACGGACATATAACAGACTCAACAGGCAGGGTTGTCGACTTTAAGAATACAGTAATCATTATGACTTCCAATGCAGGTGCCGAGAATATAGTTGCACCTAAGTCGTTAGGTTTTGCTTCATCTTCAACAGATGAGCAGGTTCACGACAATATGAAGAGCAAGGTTATGGATGAGGTTAAGAGAATATTTAAGCCTGAATTCATTAACCGTATTGATGACATAATTGTATTCCATATGCTTAAGAAGGAGCAGATAGGCCAGATAGTAGATATTATGATGAAGACTGTCAATGACAGGATTATGGAGCAGATGAAGCTTTCAGTCGAGCTTGATGATGAGGCAAAGGCTTATATAGTTGATAAGGGATATGATGCCAAGTATGGCGCACGTCCGTTAAGAAGAACTATCCAGAATGAGATAGAAGATGAGCTTGCTGAAAGAATTCTTGAAGGTAAGATAAAGGCAGGCAATAAGGTGCTTGTTACAGTTAAAGACAAAAAACTTGATTTTGTCTTAAAAAGAGGTCATAACAGATAAAAATTGACAAACAATACTAGTAAAATACTAGCACTTTTATACAATTTGATGTATAATCAAGATATGAATAAATGTTATATTTCAGAGGTATATTTAAGGCATATTTCTGGAATATAATAAAATCGTAAAAAACGCAGGAGGACAATAATATGCCAGTAATTAATGAGTTAATTCGTTCAGAACAGGATGGAACTCTTAGCTTTGGTAATTATAAGCTGGATACTAAGTCTAAGTTATCAGATTTCGAACATTGTGGAGATACTTATAAGGTTAAGACTTTCAAGGAGATAACTAAGCTTGAGCGTAATGGTTCATTTGTATATGAATCAGTACCAGGAACAGCAGTTATGAACTTTAAGGCAACAGATACAGGTTTATCTTTCAAGGTTGAAGGAAGTGAAGATGCACAGATTACAGTCGAGCTTGAAGAAGGAGCTTCATACAATGTAAGTATTGATGGCGCATTTGAAGGAAGCATGGCTACTAATATGGGTGGCAAGATAGTTCTTTCAGTAAGCCTTGAAGAAGGAAAGACGGTAGGAATCGAAGTGGTTAAAGAGTAGCTACAGCTTTAAGCGATATAGTAATAAGATGATAACTATAAGGTGCTGCACCTTGCATAAAGTCATTGACTGACAGATGCGGGTGCAGCATTTTTCATATATTATGATGATTAAGGTATGAGTATCAGGATATGATGCCGTACAGTCATCTTTATATGTAAATATGTTCACAAGGAGGAAAATGTGGCAAAAGGTAAAAATACAGCATTTTTTTGCAGCGAATGTGGATATGAGTCTGCCAAATGGTTCGGACAGTGTCCTGCCTGCAAGGCGTGGAATACGCTTGTAGAGGAGCCAGTGGCTTCAAAGACACAGACTAAAGGCGTGGCAGCTGTAAGAAAGGATATAAGGGCGGAGGGCAGCCATCCTGTAAGCCTGAAAGAGATTAATTCAGAAGAAAAAGAGAGAACACTCACAGGAATAGGTGAGCTTGACAGAGTATTAGGCGGAGGAATTGTACAGGGGTCGCTTGTTCTTGTAGGCGGTGACCCAGGTATAGGAAAGTCGACACTTCTTCTGCAGATGTGCTACTATCTGTCGGATGCAGGTGATAAGGTGCTGTATATTTCAGGCGAAGAATCATTAAGGCAGATAAAGCTGAGAGCAGAAAGAATAGGTGAGTGTAGTGATAACCTTAAGATAATGTGCGAAACTAATCTTGACATCATAGAGAGTGTTCTTAAAAATGAGATGCCAAAGGTTGTTATAATCGACTCAATACAGACAATGTACAGGGAAGAAATATCAGCGGCACCAGGAAGCGTGTCACAGGTAAGAGAGAGCACCTCTATACTTATGCAGCTTGCAAAGGGGCTTAATATATCAATATTTATAGTAGGACATGTGACAAAGGAGGGCGTGGTTGCAGGACCACGTGTTCTTGAACATATGGTTGATACAGTACTTTACTTTGAGGGCGACAGATATGCTTCTTACCGAATACTAAGAAGCGTAAAGAACAGATTTGGTTCAACCAATGAGATAGGCGTGTTTGAAATGCAGCAGGATGGTCTTAATGAAGTGGCTAATCCTTCAGAATATATGCTGAACGGAAGGCCGGAGGGAGCATCAGGCTCGGTTGTTGTATGCCTTATCGAGGGAACAAGGCCTCTTATGGTTGAAGTACAGGCACTTGTATGCGATTCTAACTTCGGTATGCCAAGACGTACTGCGGCAGGAACTGATTATAACAGGGTTAATCTGCTGATGGCAGTTCTTGAAAAGCGTGCCGGGATGAGAATGTCATCAAGTGATGCCTATCTTAATGTGGCTGGCGGCATAAAGGTGTCAGAGCCGGCACTTGACCTAGGTATAGTAATAGCGCTTGTCAGCAGCTTTAAGAACAGGGAAGTAGACAGTAAGACTGTTATATTTGGTGAAGTCGGACTTTCAGGAGAGGTAAGGGCAGTTACCCAGGCACAGCAGAGAGTGAATGAAGCTGTAAAGCTTGGATTTACGACATGTATATTGCCATATGTATGCTTGAAAAATATTAAAAATAATGATAAAATTAATCTTATTGGTATACATAATGTCAACGAAGCGATTGATCTTATATAAAAACAGGGACGATATTTATACCCTGACATTTTAAATATACATTTGGAGGAATACAATGGATAATAATAAGTTAGTCAGCGACCTGTCAGGAATACTTAATGGATTGGATTCATCTCAGGAACAGCTTGAAAAGGACGCATTTGATGTTATTAATTCATCAGACACATCTCTTAATCTGGTAAAGGAGAGTATCTCAAGTGTTGAAGAAATACTTAAGATGATATCTGAGCTTAATGAGATAGCAGAGGAATCAGCAGCCAGAATAAAGGAGCTTGAGAAGCTTTCTAAGGATATTGAACAGTTTGCGGGAGTTATATCATCAATATCAAGCAGAACAAATATCCTTTCACTTAATGCATCAATAGAGGCTGCAAGAGCAGGAGAACACGGAAGAGGTTTTGCAGTTGTAGCAAGTGAAGTAAGAAATCTTGCTGCACAGTCAGCGAAGTCATCGAAGGAAATAACAGATACTATCAGTATGGTACAGCAGTCAGTTGGAAAGACTGTAGACTCAATGAAGAGCATTTATGAGAATTCTAACCAGCAGAAGGAAAAGGCTGATGAGATAGGAAATGTTCTCAATAAAGTTGTAGAAGCTGCATATACTGCTAATGAGGTAGCAAGAAATATTGAAAATGAGATAGCATATCAGAGAAAAATCACAGACAAGGCAAAGAATGCACTGATGTAGTAGCAATTAATACGATGTTGGGGCAGAGTATCTTTGACACTGACATCATATCATAATATATGAGGGAGGACTAATATATGTATCAGTGTCCAAATTGCGGCGGAAGATTGTTTTTTGATATACAATCGCAGCAGTTAAAGTGTGACCATTGCAGTACGCAGTATGACCCATATGCCATAAGCAAGGAAAATGATGCCGAAGAAAGCAGGGAATATGATGTTACAGTGTTTAAGTGTCCACAGTGTGGTGGTGAAATATTAAGCACAGACAATACAGCTGCCAATTTCTGTAGTTTCTGTGGTGCATCCACTATTCTTTCAAGCAGGGTTTCAAAGCAGTTAAAGCCGGGATATATAATTCCATTTTCCAAGACAAAGGATGACTGCAAACGTGAATATAAGAAGATGATGCGTCATGCATTGTTTGCGCCTAAAGAATTAAAGGATGAAAAGTATATAGATGGCTTCAGAGGTATATATATGCCTTACTGGACGTATTATATTGCACAACAGGGTCCAGTATGTCTTAAAGGCTCTAAAAGCCACAGAAGAGGCGATTATATATATACAGACCATTATGATATTACAGGCGATGTGAACTGCCATTATAAGGGGATGTCATATGATGCTTCATCTTCATTTGATGACAGTTTAAGCGAAGCGATAGCACCATATGATGTTAAGAATATGAAAGCATTTACACCTTCTTTCTTAAGCGGATTTTATGCAGATACAGCAGACGTTGCATCTGACGTATACAGGACAGAGGCCAGAAATATAGCGGTTGATGAAACTTATAACTATATCAAAAAAACTGCACGTTTAGGTTCTGTAAGTCTTGACAGCTATCAGGGCAACATGGAAAGAAGGCTTGGAACAAGGGTAGCATCTGAGGACAGGGCTATGTTTCCTGTGTGGTTTTTATCATACCGTAACAAGGACAGAGTTGCATATGCAACCGTGAACGGACAGACAGGAAAGGTTACAGCTGACCTCCCGGTATCACTTTTTAAGTATTTTATAGGTTCTGGTATACTTGCCATACCTATATTTATGATTCTTAACAGTACATTTACATTCAGACCAAAGATTACGCTCACGATAGCTTCAATCATAGCATTGTTAGCAATTATACTGTATATTAAAGAAATTAAGAAAATATATACTAAAGACAAGAAGCTTGATGACAAAGGCAAAATGTATGCGGGTTCAGCAAATGTAAGAGATGAATCGCCGGAAGACAAAGAACGGCGTGACAGAGAGCTTGCATACAATATAGCAGATGCAATAAAGGAAGGTAGAAACAAGCAGTCTTCATATAAAAAGAAAACTTCAGGCACCAGATGGATAGGAATTGCAATTACTATGATAAGTGTAGTTGTTCCAGCATTTTATATGCTGCAGCTTACAACAATATTGTATGGCGGAAGTGACTCTGTATTTGGTATAGGACTGCTTATATGTGCTATCTGTCTTATAGCGGGTGTCATACTTGCTATTGCTAATCATAAGACTTATAAGAATATATCTGGAAAAAATATATCGGGTAATATAGGTTCGCTTATGGCTATGCTTATTGCAGTTGTTGTGCTGTGGTTTAATCCTGTATCAGATTTGTATTACTATGCAGCGGTTATTGCAGAGCTGATAGCTATTATATATACAATTACAGACCTTATCAGATACTATAATATGCTTGCAACAAGAAAGCTTCCACAGTTTGATAATTATCGTGGAGGTGATGACAATGCATAATAAGAGATATGATTATAAAAAAGTTTATAAGAAAATAGGTTTATTAATTGCACTTGTATTGGTATTTGTCACATTTGCAGTACTTGTATTAGGCGCATCAAAGGCTGTAGTAAGGGCAGAGGAAGAGGAGGCATATAAAGCTTCGTATACTAATCCTGATACTGGATATGAGGCGGTTATAGAGGATGATGCAGAGCTTATAGAAGAAAGTGACTATGAAGCCTTAATTGATCTTATGAAGCAGATTACGCCATATGGCAATGTAATGCTTAAAACAATAGACACGAACAGTATATCAACAGAAGGATATGTAAGAAGCCTGTATAACAGCAGGTATGGTTCTGGAAGTGGAACTATATTTATTATTGATATGCATAACAGAAATATATGGATACACAGCAACGGCGCGATATACAGCACAGTAACAAGCTCATATGCAGATACAATAACTGATAATGTATACAAGTATGCTTCATCTAGGAATTATTATATGTGTGCATATAAGGTGTTCGAACAGGAGCTTACACTTCTTAAAGGAAGAAGAATATCTCAGCCTATGAAGTATATAAGCAATGCACTTCTTGCAGTCGTAGCAGCATTACTTATTAATTATGCTATCGTGAGATTTTATATCAGAAAGAAAACACCATCAAGAAAGGCTGTTATGAAAGGCATTTTTGTCAATAAGGTGTTTGATAATTGTAAGGTTAATTTTACATATCAGAGTAAGACTTATTCGCCAGTAGACACGGATTCTGGCAGCAGTTCATCCGGCGGTGGTTCGTCAGGAGGCTCATCTGGCGGCTCGTCAGGTGGAGGCGGCGGTGGCGGAGGCCATAGCTTCTAATTATATTATTAATATGAAAATGTTTTTAAAATTTATTGGTTCTAAATCTTACTTCCACTCAAGTAAAGTTTAGGACTAATTTAGTTTATAATGAAAGGATTTGCAATGGATGGGAATATCTGTTGTAAGTCCTTTTTTGTTTGTTTAAGAAATCTAGGAATTTAGAAACGATGAAATATTATTTGGATTTATTTTTGTCTGGCTTATAGGACAAAATGTGTTGATAGAAACCACTCTCAGCCCTTGAAATTAAATGGATGAGGGGCGGTTTAATCTTTTAAAAATAACTTTGAGGGTAGACAAAACGTGTTGATAAAAATACCTATAACCCCGTGCAAGTCATTTTGTGTATTTTCTATATTAGTTCATTTATGGTTGGTAATATTGAAATAATGTAAGGTTGAAAATGTTTTCTGACCGTTACATATTAAAATTCATTGAACATATAAGAAGGCAAAAGACTATAATTTTTATAAAATGCTGGATATATAAATTGATAATCTGATGTAGCTGAAAGATTAAAAAGCATAGTTTTGACAAAAATAAATAGAAAAAATTTGAAAATTTTTTAAGGGCTTAAGAACAAAAAATAATGGAAATAAATGAAAAATGACATTAGAATATCAAAAAAATGCCCCAAAATAAGAAAAAAATTCAAATATGCGTAATGCCAACAAAACCAGTAAATAAGCGGCTTTAGCAGCTTGTTTAATTAATTTGAAAAAGAAAATGCAAAAAAAATCAAAAAAAGTTGAAAAAAGTTGTTGACATATGGGAGGGGTGGTGCTATTATAATCAAGTCGCCGCGATACGGCAGCGACAAAAACTTAAAGAAACACAGCAAATCACTGAGTTCTTTAAGAACTGAACTTTGATAACTGAACAGAAAGACAACCTTGAAAATTCTTTTTAGAATTTCGAGATGAGTACAGATTTAATTAGTTAAATCAAGTATACATCTTTTGTGAACAACATTCAAGAGATTGAATGTATCCTTAAACACAGTATAAGGAAACTATTAAAGCTAGTTAGTTTATAACTGACAAGGCAAACTTTTTATGAGAGTTTGATCCTGGCTCAGGATGAACGCTGGCGGCGTGCTTAACACATGCAAGTCGAACGAAGCATATAAGACGGATTACTTCGGTTTGAAGTCTTTTATGACTGAGTGGCGGACGGGTGAGTAACGCGTGGGTAACCTGCCTCATACAGGGGGATAACAGTTGGAAACGACTGCTAATACCGCATAAGCGCACAGTACCGCATGGTACAGTGTGAAAAACTCCGGTGGTATGAGATGGACCCGCGTCTGATTAGCTGGTTGGTGAGGTAACGGCCCACCAAGGCGACGATCAGTAGCCGACCTGAGAGGGTGACCGGCCACATTGGGACTGAGACACGGCCCAGACTCCTACGGGAGGCAGCAGTGGGG